>OLSX01000799.1_pt1 | contig 31273 bp, 31 predicted proteins | sample 1673141 | NCBI WGS metagenome assembly OLSX01 (sample SAMEA3136759, study PRJEB25190) | human gut metagenome | biome: human gut; feature: human-associated habitat; material: faeces | place: Austria | collected 2013 | reverse complement strand
GCATTAGCACAGTTGGTAGCGCGCAACGTTCGCAATGTTGAGGTCAGGGGTTCGAATCCCCTATGCTCCACCAAGCATAACAAAAGGATAGCTGATGGCTATCCTTTTGTGTTTCTGGTAAAGAGCAGAGGGGATTTGAAGGGAACGGCCCGGCAGGGTAAAAAGGCATCCGGTGGATGGCTTTTTAGTTCCCCGGGCTGGCGGCAAGACTGCCCCAGTCTTGCCGGGAATCCCCTATGCTCCACCATTAAAAACGCCTGAATCTATAAGGATTCGGGCATTTCTGTTTTCCAAAGTACCCACTTATGCACCCACTTACTTTATGAGCTTCGAAAATACTGCCTCCACTGTCCGGGCTATCTGCTCCGCCTCACCATCGATTTCATGACCGTATATTCTGCTCGTATCCATGTTTTTGGTGTGGTCTACCATGTGTTTTAGGGCGTTGGGCGGCACCTCGTCCTGTAGGCAGCTGACGCTTGTATACCTAAGTAATGAAACTCGATTTTCGATTTGTATTGCACTATCTCTTTGATTTCTGAAATAAATTTAAGAAATAGTGCTTTTCTTATTTTCAATATTGATGATATACTGAAAATAGAATTTTCTATTGAGGTATATGATATGTTTACCTATACAGGAGATTATATTGAGCATATTGACGACAACAAAAGCGATTTTAAATATTACACATTTGCCCCTCGCCCTCTAATGTATGGAGATATGTATAAAATAGATAATAAACTATGCTCTTTGTTAATTGAGACTCACAGGAATATTGGGTTTCTGGAGGGGCTCCAAAAATATGCCCCAAATAAAGATGCATTCAGTGAATTGATGCTATTAAAAGAGTGCGCACATTCCCTAATGATTGACTATGATAGTGTCGAGGGAGTGGTAAAGGAGATATTGCTCCAATCACTAATCTTCAACTGGCTTATAAAGTAACAAGTGATAAAATAATTTCAGCCTCAGATATAAGTAAGCTTTGCGGAATTGCACCATATGGTTCTGCTAACAATTCGCTCGAGGTAAGGGATAAGCAGACTTTTTTTGTTAAGTGTCAGAACGGACCTCAAGTCTTACAACCATACAAGTCCTGACGAAATTTTACAATCGTTAGCTGATATTTCTCCCATCTATACAATGATAAAGAGCTGATCCATTGATTAAGACGGCATTGGTTCATTATCAATTTGAGATGACCCATCCGTTTAAACAATATAACGGTATTATTGGCCGAATAATAGTTCCGATGGTACTGCGCGATGTTAACAATGAAACATTGCTGCCGATATGCTTATCCGAATATCTGTATCACAATAATAATGAATATTTCGACTTACTTAGGACTACGCAGTACAGTAGTGGATATATCCGATGGATTAAGTTTTTTGTAGACGCTATAGGAGAAACAGCAAAACAATCAGCTGAGTTATTGATGCAATACGAACGCATCATTACAGAAGATGAACTTAAATTAAAACATATCCCCCCTTACTACCTAAGAGAGTGAACAGCACCCCAAATGTTAGACGGTATGATATACTAATTAATGGAGACAGTGATCACTTCCGGCAATATCCATGACAGCGTAACTTTTGACGAGGTGTATGACAAGGTAACAGAAGCTTTTTCCGAGGTGGAAAGTATTGTTGCAGACTCCGCCTACAGGACGCCCCATATCTGCAAAAAGGTGTTTGATGACGGCAGAGTGCTCTCCACAGCATACAAGCGCCCGCAGACGATGAAGTGGGGCTACGAGTGGTGGAAATATGTTTATAACAAATTCTATGACTGTGTTATTTGCCCTGAATACCAGCCTTTGAAATACAGTACCACAAGCAAGGAGGATTACCGCGAGTATAAGAGCGATCCAGGAATCTGCGCAAACTGTCCCACCAGAGCACTTTGCGCGCATGCCAGGGATTGCGTAAAGACTGTATGGCGGCACATTTGGAAGGAGCTCGAAGAGCTGGCGGAGGATGCCCGGCATACGCCAAAGTACCGTAACCTTTACAAGCGCCGCAAGAGAACCATTGAACAGGTCTTTGCGGACGCCAAAGAAAAACACGTCATACCATATACCCAATACAGAGGCCTGGCCCAGGTGACGAAAGGGGCAATGCTTAAGCCGAAAGGGAAAAACTAAGGCGCTTATGGAGGAAGAACCGGCTAATGTCAACAACTACCTTCGTATACAGCAATATAGGTTCCGCAATAAAATAAACATTACTGAAACCATTGATCCGGCAGCAAAAAAATGCTGCGTTCCCAAACTCCTGATACAGCCTATTGTAGAAAATGCTGTCTTTTACGGGTTGGAGCCTAAAACCGGAGAACGCAACTTAAATATAGAAGCATACTGTACGGGGAAAAAACTGATAGTCAAGGTAGAAGATAACGGTGTGGGAATGTCCTTCGATAAACTGAGAACTATAAATGATGCCATGTGCAGCGGAGTTTCGATAGGGGATAATGGCAGGGGAACCCAACTTGGTATAGTAAACGTAAACGAAAGACTGAGACTACTTTATGGCGAAGAATTCGGCCTGCGAATATTCAGCTGCCCCAACGTAGGTACTACAATTGAAATGGTACTGCCAATAATCATCGAAGAAGTATAGAGGCATACTTAAGTAGGCATATATGATACTGTCGGGCGTAAAAATAACAATACAGGTCCCCGGAACGAACAGCATCCTAAAAAAGTTTGACAGTATGATATACTAACTAGTTGATGTGGTATAATAAACTGGACACCAAGTTAAGAACAAATGTAAAAGGTGGCCAGTAAAAAAATGAAATGTGCTGTATATGACAAGCAGTTCAAAATGGCAGCAGTGAAGCACGCGCAAAGTGTGAAGCCGTCTGTCAGTGAAGCAGCAAAAACATTGGGCATCAGCGTAGGAACTCTGTGCCGGTGAATCAACGAATATGAACAATATGGGAAACGAGATATTAAAAAATTACAGGTTTTCTTGAAGCAAAAGAATTCGTGAGATTTCAGTTTTTGAAAGAGCATCAGAACACATATAACATCAAGAAAGCTTGCAAAATTCTCAAAATCTCACGCTCTGGATACCGTGATTACTTAAATCGCAAAAAGAGTAATCGTGCAATTGAAAATGAAGCCTTAACAGATATGCCAAGAGGAAATCGCACCCCCGGAAGAAAACGAGCGCAGGGCAAAAATCCGTGAGCTGCTGCAAGTGAGCAGCATCAGCAGCATGAATGATATCCAGGATCTATTCAAGAAAACCATTGCGGAATTCCTGGAGGGCGGTCTGGATGCCGAGTTGGAAGACGAGCTAGGCTGTAGAAGATGTGACTATAAGAACAAGGACACCGATAACAGCGTAATGGGCACAGAAGAAAGATCCTTCGCACCAGATTCGGCGATGTGGAGGTGTTCGTGCCCCGTAACCGCAAAGGCGAGTTTAAGTCGCAGGTGTTGAAGAAAAAACAGACGAACATCAGCCAGGATATGGAGGAAAGATCCTCTCCATGTACACTGGAGGGATGACTACGGCGGATATTAAAGCCCATATCCGCCATATTTACGGTATAAAGGTCTCCGACACAATGGTCAGCCGAATCACAGATAAGATACTTCCCGCGGCTAAGGAGTGGCAGCAGCGGCCGCTGGAGCAGATTTATGCGGCGATATTTCTGGACGCCATTCACCACCACGTCCGCAGCGAGGGGAAAATCATGAAGAAGGCGATCTATATTGCTATCGGCATGGATTGGGACGGGCGAAGGATGTTTTCTGTATGTGGGTGGGAGAAAACGAGAGCGCCAAATTCTGGGCTATGGTGCTCAACGGGCTCAGAAATCGGGGCGCAGAGGAGATTTTCATTGCCTGTACAGACAATCTTACCGGCTTTGCCAATGCCATTAAGGGCTTTAATCGGCAGCTGCGCAAGGTCACCAAGTCAAAATCGGTCTTCCCTAAGGATGACAACCCGTTCAAAATGCTGTATCTCTGGCTATGATGGACATTACGAAAAAGTGGACGGGCAGACGGCAGGACTGGAGTGTGATTCATGCTCGGATGGCTGTGTTCCCTGCCGGCCGGATGCCCCGATAACATCGCTGGAGCCGGATGTCAAGGATCAACAAGCGGTTGCGCCGCCCTTGACACCCCCGCCGTTGTTATCTTTAAGAAAAGGCGGCAGGGCTGAACCAGCTGTCCCCAATCAATATTTTACCCTTTCTGCTCCAGTATAGGGAATTTACACAGAATTTGGGATACACCCATTTGCCGCTATGAATCTGAACAAGCTGGTCGATTGGGAGTGGAAGGAGCGTTTTCTTTGCGGGGTTTCCTGGCTTTTTCTCTCTATATGCGCCAGAAACCGGCTGCCGCTTGACGCATTGACGGCTTTTCGACAGACTGGGGCGACTACAGCAATTTTCCCGGAGTCAATTTCCCTATATAATTCTTACTTACACTTCATAGCCTGTTCCCTTTTTTTTTCCACTCGCTGAACTTCCTGTGCACCTCTTCCCTCTCGTAGAATGCCTGCATCAGTGGCAAAGCGCAGCGGGCTAAGAGCTGTATAACATGGTCTGGAACCTCTCTACTGCCGTTGGACAGGTGAGAGGGGTTGCCGGTGGTTTTGTGCATGGGTCCCTCCTTATTCAGTTGTCAAGGTGTGTGTCAGCGCGCGAGACCGTAGCTTTTTTTGTTTTGCGGCTCATCTGCCGTAGCAGCCGGGCCTGCTCGCGAACAAAAACGCGGTGCTTTATGGCTACAATATGAAATCCAGGGATAGGTTACACTCACTTGCGAAAAATAAAGCGCAGGATAAGTATGATGCGTTTTCTGCCATGAAGCCGCATACATACAACGTAGAATATATCGAATATATCATAGAGCTGTTTGCCGGAACGTTGGAGGAAGGCAACTATGTACTCGTCCAGATCAAGTTTGAAAACGATGGGGCCATTATGGGGTATATTGACGGTTTACGCCCACCGTTCCACATTTAAAAGCAACGTTTTGGTAGGCATAGTTAAAATCTATTTCAGCGTTTGATTTCTATATATGCTTACAGGGGGCCTTCTGGGAAGGATTAAATTTCTTGAGATGATATGATTTTAAACCAAAATACGTTGACAATATAGTCGGGGGGATGATATTATCATTAGCGTAATACCGGCATACTGGCATCCCGGAATATTTTAATTACAAAACACTTGTTTTACATTTTAACCAACCACGCAATTTATGGAAAGAGAGATCTGTATGGAAAAAATCGGATTTATCGGTCTGGGAATTATGGGAAGCCCCATGGCCACCAATCTAGTAAGGGCCGGAGTTGATCTTACTGTCAACGATTTACTGCCGGAAGCTGTAGAAAAGCTGAAGAAACAAGGGGCCGCTGCCGCAGATGATGCTTACATTGCACAAAACTGCGATATTATCTTTACCATCGTACCAAATGGCAAAATTTCACGCGAACTTATCACTGGTCCAGAGGGACTATTCCCACATCTTAAAAAGGGCGCGCTGGTGGTAGATATGAGCTCTGTCACTCCCGATGATTCTCGTTACTGCGCGGATAAGTTATCGGAGATTGGCGTAGAGTTTTTGGATGCACCGGTCAGCGGTGGGGAGGAGGGCGCTGTAAATGGCAGCCTCGCTATAATGGTCGGTGGTTCTCAGCACAGCTTTGACAGGGCAAAGAAATACTTTGACATAATGGGCTCCAAGGCACTACTAGTGGGCGAGGTAGGTTCAGGCTCGGTTACGAAGCTTGCGAATCAAATAATTGTAAACCTGAACATAGCCGCCATTTCCGAGGCGCTGGTATTTGCAAAGAAAGCCGGTACCGATCCGGAAAAAGTATTTCAGGCCATTCGCACCGGTCTCGCAGGCAGTAGAGTACTGGAGGATAAGGCTCCCAGAATGCTGACTAACAGCTTTGAACCTGGCGGTACTATTGCCATAAACAGCAAGGATATACGCAATGTTATAGATACCGCCCACAATGCAGAGATTCCGGTGCCCATGAGTGCCACCCTTTTTGAGGTTATGCAGTCCCTAAAGCTCCACGGGGACACTCAAAAGGACCACAGCGCAATAATCCGCTACTTTGAGCGCCTTGCGGGAATGGACAGTTTGTAGGTCGCAGAACAGGCCGGCTAATACGGCATATAACCGTACAAATATAATAACCAACTGGAGGCACACAATGTCAACTAACGATTACTTCCATCGTCTAAATGCCCAGACACCCACAAAAATGTGGATCAACAATGTTACTCGCCGTCAGGCTCGCATGGCCATAGAGGCAGGTGCGACAGGCTGTACTCAAAACCCAGCATACACTTGGAAGATGATGCAGGATTCCGAGGAGCGTCCCTATGTAATGGAGAAGCTGGACAACATACTCCGCAATGAACCCGATGACAATACTGCCCTTATCAAGCTGCAGCGTGAGCTCATCACCGGAGTTGCCGAGATATTCATGGATATCCACGAGAAATCTCATGGCGTTGATGGATATGTGAGTATTCAGGGTGACCCCTTCAACGAAACGGCCATAGCCATAGAGGAGTATGCCATATTCAACACGGCACTGCTTCCCAATATGACAGCCAAGGTGCCTGTGGTAGAGGGCGGTCTCGCTGCTATACCCAAGCTGGTTGCAGCTGGCATCCCCGTGAACTGCACCGAGATAATGGCAGTACGTCAGGCGCTGGATGTTGCAAAGATATACGAAGAGGTGGGCGGCCAAATGAAGAATCCCGCTCCAATGTTCTATTCTGTAATCACCGGCATTTTTGATGAATACCTCCACAAATATGTTGTGGAAAAAGGCATTGATATCTCCAATGATGTTATGTGGCAGGCAGGCATCGCCGTTGCCAAAAAAGCATACTGGATGGTGAAGGAAGCCGGCTCCAAGTGCCGCTACATAGGTGGCGGAGCGAGGGGTCTGCATCACTTCACAGAAATGGTAGGCGCAGACTGCATAGTCACAATCAACTGGAATGGTACCGCAGACAAGCTACTGGAGCAGGATCCACCTGTTGTGCAGCGCTTCTTCATGCCCATTCCTCACTCCGTGGAGGATGAGCTCCTATCAAAGGTGGAGGATTTTCGGAAGGCATACCTGGCGGATGCTATCCGTCCTGAAGAATACGAGGATTACGGTCCAGTAGTACTGTTCCGCAGCTCCTTCGAGGCAGCGTGGAAAAACGCCCTCGCAGAGGTCGCCAGGCGCCGTACCCAGCTTAAATAACGATTCCAATTTTCGAATCAATATTCGAAATAAAAAATAAAAGAAAGAGGGAAAAACTATGAAGAAGACACTCACTTTTGTTCTGGTTCTGGCCATGGCACTGATGAGTTGCGTAGGTTGTAGCCAGCCCGCCGCAGAGCCTGCTCCTGCCGCAGAGGAAACCACTACAGCGGCCGAAGAAGCCGCTGCAGAGCAGCCTAACGAAGTAAACCCCGATGCCACCTATAAGATTGCCATCATGACCGATACCGTCACCCAGGGTGAAGAAGCTTACCGCACTGCTGAAGAGCTGGTGGAAAAATACGGCGCGGACCGAATCATACATAGCACCTTCCCCGACAAAGCTTCCAGTGAGCAGGAAACCACCATCTCCAACTTCTTAGCACTGGCCGCAGACCCGGATGTTAAGGTCATAATTGCAGCTTTTGCAATGGAGGGCACTACCGCTGCCTTCCAGAAGATTCGCGAAGTGCGTCCCGATATTCTGCTTTTGGGCGGAGCACCTACCGAAGATCCCGCAATTCTGGGACCTACCTGTGATCTGGTAGTAGGTATTGACTACATCGGAATGGGCAACGAAGTTGCTGAAACCGCTAAGGCAATGGGAGCAACCACTCTGGTTCATTATTCCTTCCCACGCCATATGGCCAACTCCATCTACCTCGCTCGCCATGATGCGATGCAGGCCCGTTGCGCTGAACTGGGAATTGAGTTCGTAGACGGCACCACCCCCGACCCCATGGCCGAGGCAGGTGTCACCGCTACACAGCAGTACATCCTTGAGGATGTGCCTCGCAAGATAGAGCAGTACGGCAAAGAGACTGCTTTCTTTAGTACCAATGTTGGTATGCATGAGGCACTGATCAAGAGCATCTATGAGGGTGGCGCATTGTTCCCCCATCCCGATACTCCCTCTCCCTTCTACTGCTATCCCGGTGCTCTCGGTATCGAAGTGCCCGATGACAAAAACGGCGATGCACAGTGGATGTGCGACCAGATTTCCGCTAAGCTGGCTGAGAACAACATGACTGGCCGTATGGGCGTATGGATGCCCCCAGCCTTGCCCCTGATTATAACCTCGCTGTGTGAGTACGGCTTCAGAATCATGGACGGCGGCTTTGCACCCGAAGAATATCTGCAAATAGATATCCTCAACGATATCCTCAGCGAGGCTAGCGAAGGACGCTATTCCTGCAACCAGTATACGGGTGCCGAAATCGCCAATTACTATGTATACCTCAGCGAGACTGTTGTTCTCTAATTCTAATAATTAACTGAAATGACTGACGCTGATGTGCTGGCTCCGTCAAAACAGAACACAGTGCATCAGCGTTTGTCTCTGATGCGGGTTATATCTAATTTTGCAGGAGGGAAAAGGGTATGGCTACAGATCCAATGCTTGCCTTTCGGGATATAAAAAAGAGTTACGGCGACAATGTGGTGCTTGCGGGCGTTAATTTTGAAGTGCAGCCCGGCGAGATAGTTGCTTTGGTCGGAGAAAACGGCGCAGGAAAATCCACACTTATGAACATTCTATTCGGAATGGATGTAATACAGGAGACCGGCGGCTTTGAAGGCAGGGTCATGGTAGCGGGACAGGAGGTCTCCATAACCAGCCCTCAGGATGCTATTAAATACGGAATAGGCATGGTTCACCAGGAATTTATGCTCATTCCCGGCTTCACGGTGATGCAAAACATCAAGCTGAACTGTGAGCCTGTTAAAAAGAATCTCATAAGCCGGCTTATCGGCAAAAGCTTTGATACTATCGACAAGGATGCAATGCGCAGGGACGCGGAAAAAGCCCTGAAGCGCGTCGGAATAGATGTAGAACCAGAGGACAGGGTGGCCATGTTGCCAGTGGGCCTCAAGCAGTTTGTAGAGATATGCCGCGAGGTGGATAAAAGCGGTATACGCCTGATGGTATTTGACGAGCCCACGGCAGTGCTGACTGAGACCGAGGCGGAAAAGCTGCTGGAGTGTCTCCGGTCTTTTGCGGCGGAAGGAATCTCCGTTATATTCATTTCACACAGACTGGATGAGGTTATGAGTGTCTCTGATCGAGTGGTCATACTGAGAGACGGCGCCATGGTGCTTAATGAAAAAACCGATAACCTCACAAAGCAGCAGGTGGCGGAAATGATGGTTGGCCGTGCTCTTGAAGCGGACTTCGTATCCAATGCTGACAGACAGATACGGGATGACGACATCATGATGGAGTTCCGGGATGTATCCGTAGACATGCCCGGCGAAAAGCTGAAGCATGCCAACCTGAAGGTGCGCAGGGGAGAGATACTGGGCATCGGTGGGCTTGCGGGCCACGGGAAAATAGCCGTTGCCAACGCTGTTGCGGGAATGTACCCTTCCACCGGTACGGTTCTATTCAATGGCGAGAAGCTGAATGTAAACAGGATAGGCGAGGCACTTTCCAAGGATATAGCCTTTGTATCTGAGGACAGGAAAGGCGTGGGATTGCTGCTCGATCAACCCATCACCAGCAATGTTACCTTTCCCAGCATGGTACAGAAGAACAAATACCTGAAGAAAATAGGTTTTCTGAAGTTGTTTGACACCAAGGCTGCTAAGGCGGACACCGCGGCCATGATAGATAGATTGGAAATTCGCTGTATGTCCTCCGATGACCTAGTGGGCAGCCTTTCCGGTGGCAACCAGCAGAAGGTATGTCTGGCTGGTGTATTGCTTACCAGACCCAAACTACTGTTTGTTTCCGAGCCTACCCGCGGTATAGATATAGGCGCGAAAAAGCTTATATTGAACCACCTTAAAAAAATCAATGCGGAGGAAGGAGTTACCATAGTGATGACTTCCTCGGAGCTGAATGAGCTCAGGTCCGTATGCGACCGTATAGTAATTGTCTCTGGTGGATATGTACAAGGCACTTTAGCACCGAACGCAAGCAACATTGACTTTGCGCTGATGATGTCAGGTGATCCATCGGTACAGCAGGAAGGAGGAATAGCAGCACATGAATGATTTTAAAAAGACAGTTGTCCGCATAGGCGTGCCGCGGCTTATAATGTCGCTGTTCCTGCTGGCGCTGATAGCGGCGGTTGCCGTATATCAGCTGCAGCTGGGCATGACACTGGGACAGTGCATAGTACGCTCCTGCATTAATATGCTGCTGGCGCTGGCAATGGTGCCGGCGGTAAAATCCGGCATTGGCTTGAACTTTGGGTTGCCTCTAGGTATATCTTGCGGGCTGGTGGCCGGTCTTATCAGCCTTGAGTATAATATGACTGGTATCGGCGGCATCATCTGCGCATGGATCATTGCCATACCTCTGGCGATGGTGGCGGGATTTGCATACGGTCTGCTCATGAACAAGGTGCGTGGCTCCGAGCTTATGGTTGGCACCTACATAGGCTTCTCCATAGTCGCCATCATGTGCATAGCGTGGATAAAGCTGCCATTTAAGAACCCACGCATCGGTTGGTCCATGGGCGAAGGCCTCCGTGTTACCATCACTTTGGATGGCTGGTATGACAAGGCCTTGAACCACCTTTGGGCATTTGATATTGCTGGTGTTACTATACCAACAGGTCTGCTGCTGACCTGCGCTTTCTTCTGCTTCATAATTTGGCTGTTTACTCGCAGCCGTGCGGGTATGTGTATGATGGCTGGTGGAAGCAATCCCAACTTTGCCCGTTTTAACGGCATCAACCCAAGCCGCACCCGCATACTGGGCGCCATACTTTCCACAGTACTGGGTGCCATTGGCATCATATTCTATGCTCAGGGTTTTGGTTTTTATCAGTTATACAGTGCACCTATGACCATGGCTTTCCCGGCGGTGGCGGCAGTGCTTATAGGTGGTGCCAGCTCAAATAAGATTTCCATATCTAACGTGGTGCTGGGCACCTTTCTGTTCCAGAGCATACTTTCCTTGGCATCTCCCGTTGCCGGCGCCATACTGCCCGAAGGCAACCTAGCGGAAGTGTTCAGGATAATCATCAGCAACGGCATAATTCTGTATGCTCTGTCAAAGTCCGATGGAGGTATACGCAAATGATGAGTATAAAAAACAGCGGTGGCAGAAAAGAAAATTCCTTTATTCCCGCATCTGCAGGCAGTTTTCTGCTGGATAAATCAGTGCTCATACTGTTTCTGTTTATCTGTAGTATCGGTCTCTTGTACGCCAAGCAGCCCGCCAGCTATGTTGTGGATCAGGTGATTACTCGTTTGTTCAGGAACATCATCCTGGTTCTGTCCCTGATAGTACCGGTATGGGCTGGCATGGGTCTCAACTTCAGCATAGTGGTGGGCGCGATGTCAGCTCAGGCAGGCCTGATTATCGCACTGAATTATGAGGTGATGGGCATTGCCGGCATAGTGGTGGCATTCCTGGCCAGCGTACCCATTGCAGTGCTGCTGGGCATATTGACTGGCAAGCTGTTCAACCGTACTAAGGGTCAGGAAATGATCACTGGAATGATACTGGGATACTTTGCAAACGGCGTTTACCAGCTCATATTCATGTATCTTTGCGGCACGATTATCCCTATGAAAAATCAGGCAATTATGTTGAATAACGGTCTTGGCATCAACGGTACCGTTACGTTGGACCAGTCCCTGAGCGGCGTTGTAGATAAGCTCATAAAGCTTCCCCTCGACAAGACTCTGTGTCTCTGCTTCGGCATCTGCGCTGCATATTTCCTTATTCGGCTCACAGTTGTTCATCTGAAGCATAAAAAGAGCTTCTCGCTGAAGAATATTCTACTCCCGGTGATGTGCATCGCGGCCATAGCGCTTGTAAAGGTGCTGGTCAAATCCAGCCGGACTTTAAGCATGACCTGCATGTTCACCCAAGTGCCGGTAGCAACGGCTGTCATAGCAGTGATGGTTTGTCTGTTCATTAGCTTTCTCAGCGACACCAAATTGGGTAGCGACATCAAGACCGTAGGTCGCAGCATAAGCATTGCCCGCACCGCCGGTATAAACGTGGATAAGATAAGGATTATTTCCATTGTTATATCAACCGTTATCGCGGCTCTTGGCCAAATAGTTTACCTTCAGAGCCTTGGTACTCTAACCACTTATTCTGCGGCTGACCAGATAGGAACTTTCTCTGTGGCAGCACTTCTGGTAGGAGGTGCCTCCATTAGGGAGGCCAATATAGGCCAGGCTATACTTGGCACGGTGCTGTTCCACCTGATGTTCACCATAGCCCCCATCGCAGGCAAAAATATGTTCGGTGACGCGGCTATAGGCGAATACTTCCGTGTATTCGTATCTTACGCTGTAATAGCTCTGGCTCTGGCACTGCACGCATGGAAGAATTCCGCTGCCGAAAAGCGGACTGGGAAATAATTAAATAATAAAATAAGGGGATAAGCATATGAGAAAGAGCGTATTTTACGGAAATATAATTGACGGTACTGGAAGGGATATGATACCCAACGGTATGGTAGTGGTAGACGGTTCAAAAATAGAGTACGTCGGAAAGAGAGAGGAGTGCTATCAGCTTCCTCAGGATGTAATAGTATATGATTACACGGATGGCTACATTCTTCCCGGACTCATAGAGGCCCATTCCCACCTTGCGGGCTACGGCAGCAACAATACGTTAGACTGGGTAATCGACCCTATCGCCATCAAAGTCTGTCAGATAGTATACGACTGCAATGCACTGCTAGATGCAGGCTATACATCCGTACGTGATGTGGGCGGCATAGGCGCAGAAATTCGCAGAGCAATGGAACGCGGCCTTATTCACGGTCCCAGAATATTCACAACCAACGCAGCCATTTCCCCCACCGCAGGCCATGCGGATGTATGGGCGGACTTTTCTCCGGAAATGCTGGCAGTGATGGAACCCTCCCACGCAGTGGCGGACGGCGTGGAGGAATGCCGAAAAATGGCCCGAACCCAGTTCCGCCGCGGAGCTGACTTCATCAAGATAATGACTACCGGTGGCATAATGGATACTGCCTCCAACCCCGGTCTATCTTACTATAGCCACGATGAGATTGCGGTGTTCGTAGAGGAAGCGGAAAGAATGGGTACCTATGTTGCCACCCATGCTGAAAGTGATGCAGGCGTTTACAATGCAGTAATGGCCGGCGTGAAGTCCATCGAGCACGGCTACATGACTACCGATAAGACTCTCGAGGCAATGCTGAAGAACGGTTGCTGGCAGGTACCTACCCTTAGCGCCATGGCTATGTTGATGGAAAATGTGGATACCATGATACCCGTTATTGCAGAAAAGGTAAGGTTCGTAGTACCAAAGGCAATGGAATCTGTTGCCCGAGCAAGGAAAGCTGGAATACCCATGGCCTGTGGTGCGGATTACTTGAGCGTAAAGGGACAGAACGAGTACGGCGGAAAGAACTGTCGTGAAATGCTGGAGTTCACAAAAGTGGGATACACTCCCATGGAAGCCATAGTATGCGCTACCAAAATGGGCGCAATGGTCATCAAACGGGAAGAGGACTTAGGCACTCTGGAGGTCGGAAAGCTGGCGGATATCATCGTACTAAAGGAGAATCCTCTGGAAAACATTTCCTGCTTTATGAACACTAAAAACACCAAGCTAGTAATGAAGGATGGCATAATAGAAAAACTTATTCCGTAACCTGTGACACTTCTTGCAGGGCGGTTGCGTTCATCCAAAATAAAACCGCCCCGTAACCACAGGTATGCATACAATCGGTAAAATTGGCAAAATAAAATACTATCCGGCGAGTATTGACAAATAATAACATATTATTTTATTATTAAGCGGAAAATGATGAGATACGGAAATTGAGGAGAAATGGCAATTACACAACTGATTCAGGTGAAGGTCTACGAACAGCTGAAGGATATGATCCTTTCGGGTAGATTGGAAAATGGAACTATATACAGGGGAGCCCAGCTCGCCCATGATCTCGGCGTGTCCCGCACGCCTGTAAGAGATGCCCTGAACAGGCTAGGCCAGGAAGGCTTTGTGGATATCATCCCTAGCATAGGCTTCTGCCTCCACGAGCCGAATGAAAAGGATCTGCGCAATATACTGCAGTTTCGTAGTGCAATGGAGACCTACTGCGCCCGGTTGCTTTCCGAGGATTTTGCCGTAGGTATGCCTGAGGCGCTAAGTGCAGCTTCTGCACTGAAGGATAGCATAGAACAGCTGGAAAAGTTGGATCTTGAAAAGGATATTGATACCTTCGCCCAAATCGATCTCAGCTTCCACCGTGAGCTAATAAAATACGTCGACAACGAAATTTTCAATATGTACTATGATATCAACCTGTTCCTGATAAAACAGTGCTTACATAGGGCACTGACCATGCCACAACGCAAGGAAAAGACCATATCGGAACACAAAAGTATATATGAGGCAATATGCTGTGAAAGCCAAAATATTTACGATTCGGTGGTGAGCCATATCAACGTCGCGTTGATTGTGCCCCCGAGTAAAACTGATATTTATTGAGCCAGAGTGAATTTTTAGCTGCCGCAGGAATAATAACAGTTCTGCGGCATTGATATTAAGGGAGAAAATATATGCATTTATTACTTGACACCGCGAATATACAGCAGATACAGTATTATTGTGATATACTTCCTGTTACAGGCGTCACCACTAACCCTTCTATACTTCAAAAAGCGGGGGAGAAGGAGTTATGGACGTTGCTGGATAACATTAAAACCGCCATTGGAGATATGGGCCAGCTGCATGTTCAGGTGACCGCCTCTGATGCCAAAAACATGATAACCGAAGCGAGGACCATCAGGCAGCGGCTGGGCAGCGTATATATAAAAGTGCCGGTGACCGAGGAGGGACTGAAATGCATAAAAGCCCTGAAAGCCGAGGACATTTCCGTGACCGCAACGGCAGTATACTCCTCCATGCAAGGATTGCTGGCAGCAGCGGCTGGTGCAGACTACATTGCCCCTTACTGCAACCGTATGGAATGGCTAGGCACGGATTTTTCAAGGGTGATTTCCATAATACGTAACGACAGCGAGCGCACCGGTAGTAGCACAAAAATCGTTGCGGCTAGCTTCCGCAGCCCCGGTCAGGTGCTGACCGCCATAGAAAGCGGTGCCCACGCCGTGACCCTTCCTCCCAGCATGATAAAGGAGGCACTTTCTTCCCCGGCGGTGGATAGCGCTATATCCTCATTTTCCAAGGACTGGAGCAACCTTTTCGGTAACAGTATGCTCCATCAGCTATAGTACGGTATAAATTAAGAAGCGGAGTACGCGGTAGGCATTATAGACGCTGGTCGTCGTAGAGCAGTCTGGCATCTAGTTTTTCACTAGAGTTAAGTAGCTGCTCGGAGAAGAAACTCCCAACAATAGAATCATCAATGTGGATGCTTGCACAATAGAAAGTGTATTGCGGTTGTGTGTGGCCACCCGCAAAGCGGCGGAACAATTGGAATACGGGATCTGCGTGTTGGCGGGTAGTCTTGTAAGCGAAGCATCTTCTGCAGGCTTAGACGGCACAGATGGTCTCACAGATGCGGAAGACCGCTGTGTGGACGATGCATGGTGGCACGGCTTAAAGTGGTGGTAGTATCCATACGAGGGTCCTGTGCAGTCAAGATTCTTATAATACCCCCAAGCAGTGAGATGGTTTTCTCATTACCATCTCACTGGCACCATAACTGGACGCCAATTTTGATACAAAAGGTACCAGAGTGTGAATTCTACTTTTTTTGTAAAAGTTTCAATTTACTAGGGGCTTCCTATGCCATTTTATGAAAATGGGCTCTACAGTGATTGCAAAGTGGTTGATGCGGGGCCTTTCTTTATCCATCTATACTTTTTAACGATATTCTGAGAGGGTGTGCAATTTTTGGTTGATTGTGTATGTTGTAATTATTCCTCTACAAGAATAAATACCCTTGTTATGCTGCATCTGTCAATAAAAAGTAGGCACGAAAACCACCATAGTTAAAGGCTCAGCTAGGTCTTGTACTGAACTGGCTTTTATAGCCTAAGGCGGCTGCAGGCCGACTGCTATTGAAGAAATGTACATGCTTATTCAAGAGTAAAAGGACATCTTCTATAGCCGTTAAACCGAAGTCGAGGTAGAGCTCTTCTTTCATCCACACGTTTAATGCTTCAATGATGGGATTATCTTTTGGAGTTCCCCTTCATGACATCGACCGTATTATGTTATAATGTTCGTGGGCCCGGTAAAAAGCCACCGAGTAGTAGATAGAATCCTGGTCGGTGTGGAAGACTACCTGTGGCGTCCGTTCCCCTTTCTCTCCTACAAGCAGCTTCAGCTGCTCCAGTTTGTCGAAAAACCCTGCTGCCACGGTTTTTTAATTATACGTTAAAACTTGGCTTTCGCCTGTTGCGGCGGGCAAAAAAACCGTATAATCAGACGTAAGGCGAGGAAAGACGGAAGGCAGAATATGTACAAGGATATTCATAGTAGAGGACGACAGGGGCATAGCGGAGGCAATAGCGGAACGGGCGAGGCTGTGGGGGCTTGAGGCGCTGTGCGCACGGGATTTCCGGAACGTCGCTGCAGACTGCGAAAAATTCCATCCGCACATAGTGCTGCTGGATATATCGCTTCCCTTCTTCGACGGCTATCATTGGTGCAGCGAGATACGCAAGGCGTCAAAGGTGCCGATAATATTCATCTCATCGGCTTCGGACAATATGAGCATAGTGATGGCCATGAATATGTGAGGAGACGACTTCATAGCAAAGCCTTTCGACCAGAGCGTGCTTATGGCCAAGATACAGGCGTTGCTGCGCCGCACCTATGATTTCGGCAGCGCCGCGCCGGCGCTGGAACACAGGGGCGCGGTGCTCAACACCGGCAGCCAGATCCTTCTATACGGCGGCGAAACGGTACATTTGAAAAAAACGAATACCACATACTGCTTGCCCTTATGGAAAACAGGGGCAGGGTAGTGAGCCGGGAAAAGCTCATGCAGAAGCTGTGGGAGACGGATAGCTTTGTGGACGAGAACACACTTACCGTAAACATAAACCGGCTGCGCAAAAAACTGGATGCCGCCGGCCTTGAGAATTTCATCTCCACACGCTTTGGCGTGGGATATATAATGGAGTGAACCAATGGCGCTTTTTTTAAAATGTACCTTAGGCAGCGGCGCAGTGGATTGGCGGTAGGCGCCGTATTCTGTACAGTGTTCATCATATCATTTGTACTTTTTCAGATACCCGTAAAAGCGGCGGCGTATCCAGCGCTTATATGCGCCGTGGGCGGAACGGTATACATTTTGGTGGATTTTCGCAGGGTAAAGAAAAAACACCGGCAGCTTCAGGATATGCAGAGATTGTCCGCGTCTACGATAGAATACTTCCCGGAGGCGGACAGGGTGGATGAAGAGGACTATCAGCAGCTCATACGCCTGCTGTGCCGGGAGTATAAGCAGACGGAAACGGAACTTTCGGCGCGCATATTCGACATGGAGGAGCACTACGCAGTATGGGCGCATCAGATCAAGACGCCCATAGCATTCATGCGGCTGTCCCTGCAAAACGAGGATTCCGCCCTGTCAAGAAGGCTGGAAAGCGACCTTTTAAGGATCGAGCATTATGTAGAGATGGTGCTCATGTACGTAAGGCTGGATTCCAAGTCAACCGACTACGTCATAAGCCGGTGCTCACTTGACGGCATTATTTGCAGGGCGCTGAGGTGGTTTTCAGGCGAGTTTATACAAAAAAGGCTGTCATTGAGTTACGAGCCTGTGGAGACAGAAGCTATAACCGATGAAAAATGGCTGGGCTTCGTCATAGAGCAGGTGCTTTCCAACGCCCTGAAATATACCGACAAGGGCGGCATAACCGTGACGCTCGAGCCTGATATGACGCTTTGCATAAGGGATACCGGCATGGGAATAGCTCCGGAGGACCTGCCCCGTATATTCCAGAAGGGCTATACCGGCTACAACGGAAGGGGGGACAAGCGCTCCAGCGGCATAGGGCTGTACCTTTGCAGACGGGTATGCGATAACCTTAGCCACAGCATAAGGGCGGAGTCAAAATGATAGAAAAGATACTCAGGCTTTTTAACCTTAACAACGTATGGCTGTTCGCCTTTGCCACGGTAATAAGCGTGGCGGTGTTCGCCCTGCTTTACACCCTTGTGTACAGGGCTACTTTAAAACGCCTATTATGCCATAGTCAGCGGTGCGAGGGAGGAAAGTGCGTGAGGGTCTGCCCCAAAACCCACAAAAGCGGCATACAGCCACTTTTGTGATACGCTAAAAGCCCCCGGTTTCCCGGGGGCTTTATGCTGTTCAGCAGGAGATTAGTCCAGCTCGCTCAGCTTCTTATAGTACTCATACTTGTTCTCGGCTTCCTTCTCGGCACGGTCGAAGAGCTGGTCTGCGACGGCGGGGAAGAGCTTCTTGAGGGAGGCGTAGCGGACCTCGCCCATGATGAAGTCCTTGTAATCGGTCTTTGCGGGCTTGCTGTCCAGAGTGAAGGGGTTCTTGCCTTCCTTTGCCAGATCGGGATTGTACCTGTACAGAGGCCAATAACCGGCTTCGACGGCCTTCTTGGCTTCTTCCTGGCTCTTGCCCATGTTGATGCCGTGGTTGATGCAGGGTGCGTAGGCGATTATGAGGGAGGGTCCCTTATAGGCCTCAGCCTCGGTGATAGCCTTCATAAGCTGGTTCTTATCGGCGCCCATGCAGACCTTTGCTACGTATACATAGCCGTAGCTCATGGCCATCATGCCCAGATCCTTCTTACCGGTACGCTTGCCGGCAGCCGCGAACTTGGCGATGGGGCCGGTAGGAGTAGCCTTGGAGGCCTGGCCGCCGGTATTGGAGTATACCTCGGTATCCAGAACCAGTACGTTGACGTCCTGATCCTGTGCAAGCACGTGATCCAGTCCGCCGTAGCCGATGTCGTATGCCCAGCCGTCGCCGCCGAAGATCCACTGGCTCTTCTTTACCAGCAGGTCCTTATTGGCCAGAACTTCGCGGCCCAGAGTGCAGGCCTCGCATACGCACTTCTTGCCGTTGGCAAGCCATTCCTTCTCATAGGGGGTACCGGTGAGGTCGGGATCTACGCTTGCGTTGAGCTCTGCGATGAGCTTATCTGCAGCCTTGCGGGAGCCCTCGGCGTCGTCCATGTTGTCCAGCCATTCTTTGCCTGCGGCCTTGAGGTTGGCATCGCAGTACTCGACGGCGATCAGCTTCTCAACGGTGTCGGCAAGCTTTGCGCGGCGCTGAGTGGTGGCCAGGTTCATACCGAAGCCAAACTCGGCGTTGTCCTCGAACAGGCTGTTTGCCCATGCAGGGCCAAAGCCCTTCTTGTTTACGGAGTAAGGCACGGTAGGTGCGGAACCGCCGTAGATGGAGGAGCAGCCGGTGGCGTTGGCGATCATCATCCTGTCGCCGTAGAGCTGGGTCACCAGCTTGATGTAGGGGGTCTCGCCGCAGCCTGCGCAGGCGCCGGAGAACTCGAACAGAGGCTGGAGGAACTGGCTGTTCTTTACTGTGTTGTGATTGAACTCCACATCGGGATCGGGAAGCTCGAGGCAGAAGTTCCAGTTGGCGTTCTCAGCCTCTTCGCAGGAAGCGAGGGAGGTCATGGTGAGGGCGCCCTTTGCCTTTGCGGGGCATATATCCGCGCAGTTGCCGCAGCCGGAGCAATCCAGGGGGCTTACCTGCATGCGGAACTTATAGCCTGCGAATTCCTTGCCGGTAGCTGCCTTGGTCTCAAAGGGAACCTCGGTGCCGTCCTTGATGAGGAAGGGACGTATGCAGGCATGGGGGCAAACCATGGCGCACTGGTTGCACTGTGCGCAGGCCTCGGCGTTCCATACGGGAACTTCAACGGCGATACCGCGCTTCTCATACTTGGTGGTGGCGGTGGGTACGCAGCCGTCGGGAGCCAGCTTGGAAACGGGCAGCTTGTCGCCGTTCTGAGCCAGTACGGGTTTGATGAATTCCTTGAAGTAAGGATCGTCGGTAACGTCCTCAACTACCTTGCCTTCGGTGGTGGTAGCCCAGGACTCGGGATACTTGACCTCTTCGAAGCCGGTGGCGCCGGCATCGATGGCGGCATAGTTCTTCTGAACCACTTCGTCGCCCTTCTTGGCGTAGGACTTCTTGGCGGCGGCCTTCATGTAGTCGATGGCCTGATCCGCGGGGATTACGTTGGCAAGCACGAAGAAGGCGGCCTGCATAACGGTGTTGATGCGGTTGCCCATGCCAACGCTGCGGGCGATCTTCACGCCGTCCATGTTGTAGAACTTGACATGCTTCCGGGCGATGATGTTCTTCATGGAAGCGGGGAGCTCATGCTCCATTTCGGCGAGAGTCCAGGGGGAGTTGAGGAGGAATATGCCGTGATCCTTGATGTGCTCAAGCATGTCGTACTTGGTCACATAGGAGGAGTTATGGCAGGCGATAAAGTCAGCCGCATCGATGAGGTAGGGGCTCTGAATGGGCTGCTTGCCGAAACGCAGATGGGATACGGTAAGACCGCCGGACTTCTTGGAGTCGTATGCGAAGTAGCCCTGTGCGTACATGTCGGTGTGATCGCCTATGATCTTTATGGAGTTCTTGTTGGCGCCCACGGTACCGTCGGAACCAAGGCCGTAGAACATGCAGGCAATGGTGCCTTCGGGAGCGGCGTTGACCTGCTCCTTGACGGGCAGGGAGGTGAAGGTGACGTCATCGGTGATGCCCACGGTGAAGTGGTTCTTCATCTCGCCGTCCAGATTGTCATACACAGCCTTGGCCATGGAGGGGGTGAACTCCTTGGAGCCCAGGCCGTAACGACCGCCTACTACCTTGATGTCTGCGCGGCCGCACTCTACCAGAGCGTTTACAACGTCCTGATACAGAGGCTCGCCCAGAGAACCGGATTCCTTGGTGCGGTCCAGAACGGCGATCTTCTTTACGGAAGCGGGTATAGCCTTTACGAACCTGTCGGCAGGGAAAGGACGGTACAGGCGGACCTTCAGCAGACCCAGCTTGGCGCCCTTGGCGTTCAGGTGATTGATGGTCTCTTCTACTACGTCTGCGCCGCTGCCCATTATGACGATGATGTTCTCGGCGTCAGGTGCGCCAACGTAATCGTAGAGGTTATACTTGCGGCCGGTGAGCTCGCCAACCTTGTCCATATAATCCTGTACGATGTCGGGCAGGTCGAGATACAGCTTGTTGGCAGCCTCGCGGCCCTGGAAGTAGATATCGGGGTTCTGGGCGGAGCCGGCAAGATGGGGATGCTCGGGATTGAGGGCGCGGTCGCGGAAGCGCTTTACGGCGTCACGATCCAGCAGCTTATCCATATCCTCATAGTCGATGAGCTCTACCTTCTGGACTTCGTGGGAGGTGCGGAAGCCGTCGAAGAAGTGTACGAAGGGTATGCTGGACTTGATGGCGGACAGATGGGTCACAAGCGCCAGATCCATAACCTCCTGTACGGAAGCGGAGGCAAGCATTGCGAAGCCGGTCTGGCGGCAGCCCATAACATCGCTGTGGTCGCCAAAGATGGAAAGGGCATGGTACGCGAGGGCACGGGCGGATACGTGGAATACAGCGGGAAGCTGCTCGCCGGCGATCTTGTACATGTTGGGGATCATGAGCAGCAGGCCCTGGGAAGCGGTGAAGGTGGTGGTCAGGGCGCCTGCCTTGAGGGAGCCGTGAACTGCACCGGCCGCACCGGCCTCGGACTGCATCTCGGCTATTTTAACCTTCTGGCCAAAAAGGTTAACGCGGCCGTTTGCTGCCCAATCGTCTGCCACTTCCGCCATGGGGGAGGAAGGGGTGATGGGGTATATCGCAGCTACGTCGCTAAACGCATAAGCAACGTGCGCAGCAGCGGTATTACCATCGATAGTCATGGTTTTTGCCATTGTGATGTGACCTCCTGATATAGTTGTTATGTTAGATAAAAAGGAATGCCGTATACCCTGTGGACGGCCCGGGAGAACCCCGAAAATATGGTATCCGCATGTATACATTATGATTATACAAGCGAGGCATGAGAGTGTCAAGGAAGGCGGTAAAAATGCTCTGCTGTACGGTGTGGAATGACTGAAGAAAAACAATTATGTTAAATATTTAACTACTTTATAAAGAATAAAGGCCTTCGCGTACTAAACGCATAATATACAGAAGCCGCCAGACATAATAAAATATAATATTTATAAAAAAACACGATAAAGTGTTGCATTTTCTGTAATTTGGTAATAATATCTTAATATTAAAGAAATATGCAGAAATGCATAAAGGAGAGTAAAAATTTATGCCCGCGAAAATGAAAATCAGGTCCGCCTACTCTACACTGCCCACGGCAGAACGCAAAGTTGCTGATTTCATTTTGGAAAACCCGGCGCGCGCCTCGCTCATGGTGATAAATGAAATAGCCGAGGCTGCCGGCGTATCCGTCCCGTCAGTTACGCGTCTTGCCCGCAAGCTGGGCTACAATGGTTTTTTGGATTTCCGTGTTGCCCTTGCCAGCGGCTCCTCCTCCATCGAGTCCCTCAAGAGCGATCCGATCCGTCCAACAGATAACGATGAGGCTGTTATCGAAAAAATGTTTCTCGCCTCCATGCGCGCCATGGAAGACACACTCAAGGCATTGCCCAAGAACAAGCTTTCCACCCTTGCCGAAAAGGCCGTAAGGGCAAAGCGCATATTCGTATTCGGCACCGCCAGCAGCGAGTTCCTTGCGAGGGACATTGCCTACCAGTTCAACTACATGGGCTACGACGCCACAGCGGTATCCGATTCCATGGTGATGGATGTGCTGTCCGCCCGCTTTACTGTGGACGATGTGTTCATAGGCATTTCCCGGAGCGGCCGCACAAAGCTGCTGCTTGATGCCCTCAAGGCCGCCAAGGCCTGCGGCACCTATACCGCCTTCGTAAGCAACTATATCAACTCCCCCGCAGCCAATATCGCAGATGCCTTCTTCTGCACCAGCGGCGTTGATGACATGAAGAGCATAACCGGCAGGGAGAGCAATCTCACCATACTCACCCTCTTCGGGTCCCTGATAGTGCTTATGGCCCGCAAGACCGCGCCCCAGCAGGATTAAGCAAGCAGTATATGCTGACAAAAGACCTGCATACACACACCTTATACAGTCACGGCAAGGGAACTCCCGAGGAGAATGTCCTTGCCGCTGTTTCTATGGGGCTGAAAACCGTGGCGGTAAGCGAGCACGGCCCGGGGCATATGTTCTTCGGCGTGCGGGGCAGAAGGCTTGACGGCCTCCGCCGGGAAATGGACAGGCTGAAGGAAAAGTATTCCGATAAGATAGAGGTGCTTTTCGGCATTGAGAGCAACCTTGTGGGATACGGCCTTACAGACATACCAAAGGATCTTCTCGACGTGTTTGACGTGCGGCTTCTGGCCTTCCACAAGGGGGGCAGGCCCAGCGACGGCTTCGGCTTTGCCCGCAGCCTTGAGTCGCTGCACCTAGGCGGATCGGATCCCGTGAAAACCGCCGAGGCGCTGCTTACAGCGGGCGAAAGATATAAAATAGACATATTCGCCCACCCGGGGCTGTATGTAAAATGCGACATACCCACTCTCGCCAGGGGGGCGAAGGAGCTGGGGATAAAGCTTGAGATAAACGCCGCCCGTGTGACCATGAGCGACGAGGAGCTAAGACAGGCTGCCGATATAGGCGCAGAGTTTATAATAGGTAGCGATGCCCATTGGCCCTCCCGGGTGGGGGACGATGCGTTAGCCCTTGCCGCTGCAAAGCGCGCGGGGGTAGAAGGCAGCGTAGTCAACATAGTCAGGTAACAGCATATAAGAAGGCCCCGCGTTTTGCGGGGCCTTTTTGCGATTGTCTGCCGCTTATCTGTACATCCTTGCCACTTCCTGATAGGTCTTGGTTATTTCCTGAAGTATCTCCGGGTGGTCGAAGTCCCGGTTGTACACTATGCGGGTCTCCCGTGCCATGCTCAGGTTTTCTATGGGCAGCGCCGCTATCTTGCCCTTGCGCAGTTCGTCCATACAGGCGCTCTTGGGCAGTATGGATACGCCCAGATCCTTTCGTATAAGGTCCTTTATGGTAGCGATGTTATCTACCTCTATTGTCACGTTGAAGTTCCTGATGGAATCGCCTATGCTCTCCAGCGTGGATTCAAAAAGCTGCCGCGTGGCGGAGGTGGGCAGTCTCAGTATCATCTGCTCTCCTTTAAGCTCGTTCAGCGTTACCATCGCCCGCCTGCTCAGAGGGTTGTTCACTGACATGGCGCATACCAGATAGTCCGTGTCAAGCATGAGCGAGGAGAAGCCCGACCCCACCGGCATGCCCTCCACTATGGCCAGGTCCAACTCGTAGTTCCCCAGCATATCATAAAGATTTTTTATCGTATCAGTAGCTATTGTTATGCTCAGGCCGGGGTTTTGGGCGGCACACTTTGCCAGCGCCTCGGTGGTAAGGTTACTTTCCGCGGTGTGCGTAAGCCCGATTTTAAGGTTGGTTATGTTTTTTTCGAAATTGGCAAGCTCAGACCTCAGCTTGCCGTCCAGCGCCTTAATGCGCCTGGCGTAGCGGACGGCTATTTCGCCCTGATCCGTAAGCTTTAGCCCACCCTTTCCGCGTATAAACAGGGGCACGCCCAGCTCCTGCTCCAGCTCTTTTATATGATGGCTGACGGCGGGCTGGGTAAGGGACAGCTCCTCCGCCGCTCTGGTGAAATTTTTATGCTCTGCGACGCACAGCAGCGTCTCCATTTTTACGCTTAGCATTGCTTTACCTCTCTACTGCATAAATTAAATTTATCGTACTCAAAATTAGTATAATTTGATTTTAGTTTATAAAAGCATATCATATATATCATTCCATGGCAAGGAGGTGCATTAAGCGCCGGTCATGGACCTGAAGTAAAAACAAATTCGGTTTTGAGGGTTTTTCCCTGATATAGAAGGAGAGCAGCATGAACGGTCTTAAAAGAGAAAAGCATCTTTTTGAAGAGGCGCCAATGGCAGAGGCCATACTTTCCCTTGCCATACCTGCGGTAATGGGCCAGATAATACTTGTGATATACAACATGGCGGATACCTTCTTCGTTGGCCTCACCGGCAGCGACGCCATGATTACCGCCGTGACGGTATGCATGCCTGCCTTTATGTTCCTTTCCGCTATAGCCAATCTCTTCGGCGTAGGCGGCGCAAGCGTAATTGCCAGGGCATTGGGCAACAAAAACGTGGACCGGGCAAGGGACACCGCAAGCTTCGCTTTCTGGGGCTGCCTTATAGCTGCGGCAGTATATTCCATCGGCGCGTATCTTTTTAGGGATACCTTCGTAAACCTTCTGGGGGGCTCCGACTCTCAGGTACACCGCCACGCAGTTGAGTACCTGCTCTGCACGGTGGTGGCGGGAGGCGTCGTGACCTCCATGAACACGCTGCTTGCCCATCTTATCCGCTCTGAGGGCCGTTCCCTACAGTCCAGCACGGGTATAGCCATAGGCGGCGTGCTGAATATCGCCCTGGATCCGTTGTTCATGTTCGTGATACTGCCTGCCGGACGGGAGACTTTAGGGGCAGCGTTGGCCACCGCCCTTTCCAACGTGGCGACGCTAATATACTTCATTATAGTTATAGGCAAAAACAGGCCCCATACGGCGCTGTACTTCGCCCCCCGCAGGGCAATGTTGGCGGCTGCCATTCCTTCGGACGTTTTGAGCACCGGCATACCTGCCTGCCTTATGACGCTGTGCGAGAACATCTCCTACGGCGTGCTGGATAACCTGATGGCGCTCTCCGGCACCGCTGCTCAGGCCGGCATAGGCGTGGCCAAAAAGGTGAACATGCTGGCTCACTGCATGGTGCGCGGCATGGCCCAGGGCGTGCTTCCCCTGATAGCCTACAACTACGCGGCAGGCGACTACAAGCGTATGCGCTCCGCGGTGCTCACCTCCACTGCCATATCCGCATGCCTGGCCGGGCTTTGCACCGCAATCAACCTCTGCTTTGCCCATGAGCTCATAAGCGTATTCATCAGGGGAGGCGAGTCCATGGCCTACGGCATGAAATTCCTCCGCATACTCTGCATAGGCGCGCCCTTCTCCGCCTGCGCCTACGCCTTCATATCCTTCTTCCAGGCCACCGGCCACGGCATACATTCGCTGGTGCTGGCGTTGCTCAGGAAGGGCATACTGGATATACCCCTTATGTTCATACTCAAGGGCGTGTTCCCGGTATACGGCATAGTCTGGGCTACCCCCGCAGCGGATATAATCTGTTGCATAGCGGCTACCGTTACCTTCGCGGTATTCATGGGCCGCTTTGAGAAAGACGGGAAGCCCGCGGATAGCCCATCAGGGGGCAGGAGACTCAGGCAGGCGCTCTCCGAGCTTTAGGCGGTGGTATTAAAAAAAGCGGCGCACTGCCGCTTTTTTGTATGCGCATTTACTTATCCGCAACGTATTCGACCATATCCAGCACCTTGGAGCTGTAGCCCCATTCGTTGTCGTACCAGGCGATGAGCTTAACGAAGTCGTCCCCAAGCATTATGCCGGCCCGCTTATCGACTATGCAGGTGTGGGGATCGCCCCGAAGGTCGGATGATACCACGTCCGCGTCGAGACAGGTGAGCACGCCCTTCATATAGCCGTGTGCTGCCTCCTCCAGCGCATCCATTATGCCCGCATAGTTGGTCTTTGTTACCAGCTTTGCCGTGAGGTCTACTACGGATACGTCGTTCACCGGAACCCGGAAGGACATGCCGGTGAGCTTGCCGTTCAGCTCGGGTATGGCCTTGCCCACTGCCTTGGCCGCGCCTGTGGTGGAGGGGATTATGTTGTTGAACACGGAGCGGCCGGTGCGGAGGTCACGGCTGCCTGCCCGGGAGTCCACCGCCTTCTGCTTGGCGGTGGCGGAATGTATGGTGGACATGAGCCCGCGCTCTATGCCGAAACGGTCGTTCACTACCTTGGCAAGGGGCGCTAAGCAGTTGGTAGTGCAGGAGGCGGCGGAGATGACTGCGCTTGCGGGGTCGTATTCCTCATGGTTCACGCCGAAAACGAAGGTGGGCGTCACCTCGTCCTTTGCGGGGGCGGTGATTATGATTTTTTTAGCGCCGCCCTTCATGTGGGCGGAGGAGGAGGCGGTGGTGTTGAAGGCGCCGGTGGATTCTATGATATATTCTGCGCCGCAGGAGCTCCATTCTATATTGGCAGGGTCGCTCTCGCTGAATATCCTGACCGGCTTGCCGTTGACTATAAGGTGCTGGCTGCCGGCCTCAATCGTGCCGGGAAAATGGCCATGCACCGAGTCGTACAGGGCTGTGTATGCCATATATTCCATATTGAGGTTGCGGAGGTTTATGCCGCAAAGCTCAAACCTGTCCGGGTTCTGGGAAATGATCCTGAATACAGTGCGTCCTATTCTTCCGAAGCCGTTGATGCCAACCCTGATAGCCATTTTTTCCTCCAAATCATTATAAAATTATTTTAGATGTGTGTGCATTTGCCTAAGTAGGGATTATATTAAATATGTATATGCATGTCAACGAAAGTTATTAAAGTTATAAATTAACCAAGGAAAGTTAAGGCAGGATGCGGCGCCGCCTTAAAAAGTAAGGGTGGGCGCAAAAAAAGAAGCGGCGCAAGGCCGCTCCCCTGAAATACCGCTTATCCCTGATGCTCTTTTTTACGCATTTTTATCTTGAGCATGGCGAGCGCCTTGCGGGCGTCCAGCGCATCTACGGCGTTTTCGCCCACGTTTTCGCTCTCTATACCCTCGGGGTTCTTGGATATATCCACTATTGCGTCCAGATACTCGTTGGTTACCACAAACTGGGCCATGGTGCCGGAGAAGTTAAGCCCGGTGACGGGTATGCCACGAATGCCAAGCTGGTATACGGTGTTGGTATAGTCCACGTCGCTGTTGCCCCAGCCGTCGCTGGAGACTATGGCGCCGTCCGCCCGCATACACTCCGCCCATACGGCGGCACGGGTGCCTACAAGGTGCTTTTCCTCGTCCGCGTCGGGTGTGCCGACTATTATTACGCCCATGAGGTCTATCTCGGGATCGGAGGATACCACCTCAAGGAGAGGATCGCGGAAATGATGAAGGGAAGTTTCTTTTGTGGAAGGCCCAATACCCATAGCTGTCTACCTCCTTGTATTACTGCATGGAACGGATAATGCCGTCCCTGTACTCGTTGGGCGTGACTATCACGGGCATGTTGCCCATGTCGATTATGCTCTTGCCGCCCTCGCTGCTGCTGGGCTCCTTGCCAAAGAGGTGGGTATCGTACATGGCGCCCTGGCCTGCTACCTGTTTGATTATGACCACCCGCTTCGCGCCGGGGCGGACGGTGTCGTAATAGGTGCTGCGATGGGTGCAGAGGTCGCCCTTGAACTTCTTCATCTTATCGCGATAGGTCTGCATGAATTTATCGCAGGCCTGATGCGCTCTTGTGCAGGCGCCGCGCTCCTGACCCTGATGGGACTTGAAGAGAAAGTCGAAGCTGATTATCACGTCGTTGGTGCCGGGGGTGCCGGCCTTGTCAAGGAACAGCTTTTCCTTAAGGTTGCCCTCGGAGGAGCCGAACTCGTAGGTCTGCACGCCGTCCACATCCACGCCGGTCATCATGAAATATACGCCGGTGAGAGTGTGGGTGATACCCTCGCCCAGTATGCCCAGCACCTTGGTGGAGACGGGGATTATGTCCATTATGGTGTTGGTCCAGCGGTCGTGATCCCCGGGCTTGATGATCTGAATATCTATCTTTTCGATGATATCCTTGTTTTCCTCCATGAGCTCATCCAGAAGCTCACGGCTTACGGTCATCTTGCCGTCAGCGGTAACGTCGTTGTGGTCGCCCCATTCCACGGTATCGATGTGGAAGGACTTTATGACCAGGCGACGCAGGTTGATATCCTGTGCCATTTGCGTTCCTCCGTAAATTATTTTTTCTACAAGAAAATCTTATAATATGAATTGTTAAAAGTAAAACGAGATGTTATAATAGTAAATATAAGAATCTCTTGTGGATGGGCATATCTATGGATTCGTCAAAGCTCAAGGTACTGATAAGAGCCGTGGAAACGGCCACATTTTCCGCCGCCGGGGAAGAGCTTGGCTTCACCCAGGCGGGGGTAAGCTATATAATAAAGACCCTTGAGGACGAGCTGGGGATACAGCTTCTCATTCGGGGCAAGAAGGGAGTACGGCTCACCCAGAAGGGGGAGGTGCTTATGGAGCATGTGCGCAATGCGGACGCCGCCATGGACGCGCTTTTGAGCCGTGCGGAGGCGCTGAAGAACGCCCAGACAGGCAGGCTCAAAATAGGGGCGCTGAACAGCCTTTCCGTGGCGTGGCTGCCCTCGGTTATCGCCAGCTTCTGCGCGGACAACCCGGATATACAGATAGACGTGCAGGAGGCGGGCACGGATAAGCTCACCGAGATGCTGAGTACGGGGGAGACGGACTTCATACTCACAAGCGTACAGCCCAAGGGCGTGGACTGGATACCCCTTGCCAAGGACAGGCTGATGGCGGTAATGCACAAGGAACACCGCTTCGCGCCGGAGGCGCGGATACCCTTGCAGATACTTGCCAAGGAGCCCTTCATAATGCCCGCGCCGGGTTTCGATACGGACATAGAACGGCTTTTTCAGCGGAGCGGCATAAAGGCCAACGTCATATTCACCTCCATGGACGACTACGCCATAGTTTCCATGGTACAGCATGGCATAGGTGTATCCGTGGTGCCGGAAATGATACTGCGGGACAAGAGCGAGGGCCTCGCGGTGCGGGAGCTTGCCCCCTGCCAATACCGGCGGCTGGGCATAGCCATACCCTCGCTGTCCGATGCTTCCCCCGCCGCCGCTGCCTTCATAAGGCGGGCGCAGGAGATAGTGCCGAATATAAAATAAAAGACTATGGATTTTTGTATTTACAAAGGAATTTTCAGTTAAGGCTCTCTATGACCTTTCCCTCGAGGTAGCCCAGCGCGCTTTCCTCAGGGAAGTGCAGCTCTACGCGCACCGACCTGAGGGCCTGGGCGTATTTTTTGTTTGCTTTGTTGAATTCACGGTCGCCGTACTTGTCGTCGCCGAGTATGGGGCAGCCTATATGGGCAAGGTGGGCGCGTATCTGGTGAGTACGGCCCGTTACCAGCTCCACCTCCAGCACGCTCCGGTCTCCCCTGCGGCTTATGACGCGGTACTTTGTCACCATGTCCCTGCCGCCCTGAACCGGCCTGTCGTATACCCTCATGTATGAATTATCCGCGTCCTTTACGCAGTAGGCGGTGAGCGTATCCTCCTTCTTTTCGGGGCAGCCCTTTACGGTACAGCGGTAGAACTTTCTTATGGTGCGCTGCTCCAGGGCTTCTGTCAGCCCATACAGGGCCTTGCGGTTACGGGCGAAGAGCACCAGCCCTTCGGTGTTTACGTCCAGGCGGTGGGCGGGATAAGCCTCCCCATAGGCGGCGGCGAGCCGGGCCTCCAGGGAATCCCCTTCGCCGTCGGCCGCGGCGGTCTGCAGTCCCTGGGGTTTTATGGCGGCTATTATGTTATGGTCGATATACGCTATGCCTATGCCCTGTACCGCTGCGGGGAGTATGTCTGAAAAGTCCTTCCACACGCCGCCGGAGGGCGTCGAGGATGAAATCTGGCGTTGCGAAGTCCATGTCCGCCACCCACAGGGGCAGCAGCTCCTTGCTGCCGAACACGTCGGTCAGCGTGTCGTACTTTACGGCGTTCGTGCCGTGCCGGTCGACGATCCGGTCGAAATCATAGGTTTTCATCGATGTCGTGCGACGGGCGTCTACCGTCTCTTTTTGAAATAGTCGTTGTAGATCTTGATCCCGAAGACGATCGAACTCATGATCGTCGTGAGGAGGTTGGTGACGAACAGGGGAATGTTGCCTGTCAGGATGCCCTGCACGGCGAAGCAGGCCGAGCCGAACCCCATCATCAGGAAGGTGCCCGTGGCGACTATGGCCGCCCGGCAGCGCCAGACGGCGCCCGTGTGCGTCGTGACGGAGACGACGCGCCCGTCCTCGACGCCGATGTCCACGACCTCGGCCTGGATGAGCCGCAGGCGCTCCTGCCGCTCAAGCGCGAGCTTCAT
>OLSX01000793.1_pt1 | contig 31382 bp, 28 predicted proteins | sample 1673141 | NCBI WGS metagenome assembly OLSX01 (sample SAMEA3136759, study PRJEB25190) | human gut metagenome | biome: human gut; feature: human-associated habitat; material: faeces | place: Austria | collected 2013 | reverse complement strand
ATGAACTACTGACGGCAAAATTAGTAAATATTTCGATTGTGCCCTACGGAAATATGGGGCGTGAGAGAAAAGTTCCTGTTTTTGTGCGAAGACCCCCTGTCAATCGAATGACTGCATGCCCGTTTGGGCTATTTTGACGATTTTCTGATACTCCTCGTAGTCGAGCTCCATGAAGAAATAGTGGATCGGGTCGACTCGCATGCCGTTGTGCCGGATTTCATAGTGCAGGTGCGGAGCGAGCGACAGGCCCGTGTTGCCCGACTGGGCGATGATGTCGCCCCGACGGACGCGGTCGCCCCGGCGCGCGTAGATTTTGCCTAAGTGGCTGTATACGGTTTCGTATCCGTTTCCGTGGTCTATGACCACCGTGTTGCCCGAAGAGGTGCGCTTGGTGATAATCTCCTTGATGCGTCCGTCGGCGGTGGCGAATACGCGCGAACCTTCGCTGACCGTGTAGTCGACTCCCTGATGGGCCGCGAGACTTTTGTAAAACGGGTGGATGCGCATGCCGTAGGAGGCGGTGAGCAGCGTGAGCTCCTTGTTGATGACGGGCTGTATCGAGGGAATCCGGTCGCAGTCGCGTCCGGCCGAGTCGATGCGCTCCTGCAGGGCGAGATAGGTGTCGTTGAGCTGTCCGAGCCGTCGCTCCATGTCGGCCACGCGGTCGCGCAGTTCGCGTTTGAGGCGGCGTGTCGAGCGGTCCACGATCTTCTCGTAGGTCAGGCTCTGCTGCCGTTCGTACTCCGAGTCGAAGTCGTAGGGGTCCGACTCGAAAAGAATGCGGAACACGCTGCGGTCGCGCGCCGCGAGGTTCTCCATGACCGTTTGCAGCGAGTCGTAACGCTGCGTGAGCGCCGCGTATTCGCTGCGCAGGCGGTCCGTCGAGTGCTTCATCTCGTATTCGAGCGGCGTGTCGAAGAAGAGCGAGAAGCCGATGTAGTAGAGTACGGCGGCTCCCAGCCACACGAACAGGTGGACCGTCGTGCGGATGATGCGCTGTTTGCGGCGGCGGCGCTTGCGCAGGCGTGCCAGATCCTTCTTCCCGGTCATCTCAGAGCGTTTCGAAATTGGTTTCGCGCAGACTTTCCATGAGGCGTTCGTACTCCTCGGCGGTCATGTTGCGGTTGAAATAGTTGATCGGATTGACGGGTACGCCCTTGTGGATCACCTCGTAGTGGAGGTGCGGACCGGTCGAACGGCCCGTGTTGCCCGTGCGGGCGATGAGCTGCCCGCGCCGGACGCGGTCGCCCGGCCGGACGAGCACCTCGCTCAGGTGGGCGTAGCGGGTGACGAACCCTTCGCCGTGGTCTATCTCTATGATGTTGCCGTAGCCGCCCCGATTTATGGCGCAGACCACGGTGCCTCCCTCGCTGGACAGCACCGGATCGCCGGTCTTTGCGGCGTAGTCCAAGCCGAGATGCAGCACGCCGTCCCTTTGCCCGTAGTTTGAAATTATCTCTCCCTCCGCTACGGGGGAAGCAAAGCTGAGCGCCTCGGGCTTTCTGCCCTCCTTGCCCTCGTGCCTGCCCGGCTCGCCGCCGCTCTTTTTATCGGTGCCCTGAAGTATTACCGTATCCTGGGGTTCCACCGTAACTGTTTCGCTCTTGCTGCGGCTGGAGCTTTTTTCGCCGTTTATGTATACCGTATGGTTCACGGTGGTTCTGCTGCCCGCCCTGCCTAAGGTGAGGGTAATGCCGGTGCCGGCCACCAGTGTGGGGTCTTTCTCCACCTTTGAGTCGAAGGGCAGCTCCTTCGTTTCGCTGCTCGTCACAGTGGTAATGACCTTCAGAGGACTGCTTGAGGAGGTGAACTTTTCGTATACCTGGTCGTAGCTGGAAATGTCTTCGGGCTTTGCATCGGGCTGGGGCTGCATCTCTACCCCACTGTAAAGCTCGGTGGTACGGTCGCCGGATTCCGTCACCTTGCCGTCGAAGTAGCTCCTGACTTCCTCCAGCAGCGATTCCGCGGCCTCGGTGCTGGCCAGCACCGCCCTTGTCCTGCCGTCTATGACTATGGCGCAGGGCGTATACTGTTCCGGCGCCATGGCCTGCTCTGTGCCGGGGCTGTTCCCGGCCGTTGCCTCTTCAGCGTCGCTTACTCCGTAAGCTTTAGGCTGGGCAAGCTGTTCCCCCACATTGCTTTCGGACAGTATGGAGGTGCCGTTGTAGCATTCCGGCGGCAGAAGCGAGGAACCCTTGGCGATGCCAAAGGCCAGGGCTGTTACTGGCAGCGCAATCAGCAGCAGCGGGAGCAGCCTGTCCCACTTCTTTTTTGGATCCTCGGTTATCTCGTACAGCCTGCCCGTTTCCTCATCCCATATGTACTTGCCGAAAAAGCCGTCGTCCCCCCCGCCGGCGTGCTCCGCCGCCTCTTCAACCGCCTGATCTATCATTTCGGCTTCCACGGGTATTTCCGACTCGTTATTTTCTTCAGTTAAGATGTCTTTTTCTTCTTCCATGGCGGTATTATACCCTATTTCGCCATATACCGCAATCAGGGCAGGGGCACGGTAGCCTCGGTTTTGCCCTTGGGGTATTCGCAGGAATCGTAATAGGGGGAGTAGGTGTAGATGTATATATCGCTGTCCCTGAAGTCCAGTATGCGCATGTACCCGCCTCCGCCGGCCTTGCTGCCCTGGAAGTTGGAGAGAATGGCGTATACCGTCCTGTCCGGATTGCCATCGCCGTCGTCGTCAAGCTGCACGCTCTTTTCGGATATATCCCGGCAGTGGCCGCACAGCACCAGAAAAACGTTGGGGTTGGCCTTTACTATCTTTTCGAATATGGCCTTTCCCTGAGTGGTATAGGAAGCGCTCTTTTTAAGGTAGCTGTGGGTGATTATTATGGCGTCCCTGCTGCTGTATTGCCGCAATACTCCGTTTATCCAGTTTACCTCGTCTTCACTGGGTCCCTTGTTGGAGAAGGCTATGCCCATGAATATGTAGTCCCGGCCGTTTGCTGAAAACAGCTCGTAGCGGCTGCCGGTATCGCCGTATTCCTGAGACATGGAGGCGGGGCGGAGGCTGAGCACGTATTTCAGGAAGTTGGCGTAGTTCATCCTATAGCCTATATCGTGGTTGCCGCATACCGTCAGGAAGGGGATCGACGCGCTGCTGAGTATGCCCATGGATTCCCTGGCCTGCCGCCACTGGTCCTCGGAGCTCCATCTGCCTACCACGTCGCCGGTATGGAAAACAAAGCGTATATCCAGAGCCGCACTGTTGTCGGCTATCCACTGGGTCATGCCGTCGAAGATGGGCTTGTAGGCATTGTGATAGTTCTGGGTATCGCTGAGCCATGCTATGGTGAAGGCCTGTGCTTCTGAAAACAAAAGCGCAATGCACAGCACAAATGGGGCCAGTAAGCGTCTTACCCTAAACATCAAAAAAGTCACTCCTTAGTATATAAGCGTAATGCAATAAGCTTTATTTGAGCCTGAGCCGGAGGTCGTCTCCCTCCAGCCGCAGCACCATGGTCTCCCGGGGCGCTACGAGGCGGGAAAAAAATCTGTCTCCGTAGCTTGCGAGAATGTCGTCAAGGCTCCTGTTGGTGGCCCAAAGGGTGGCCTTCCTGGCGCTCTGCCGCTCGTTAAGGATGGAGAACAGCGTCTCTCGGGTGACGGAGTTTATCATGGGCTCTGTGCCCAGGTCGTCTATTATCATGAGATCAGGGCCGAGGATGTCCGGACTTTCGCCCCTGCCCCGTATGCTCTCCATAAAGGCGTTGATGAGGTTGTAGGCGGAGGCCTTGTATACGTCGTAGCCCCTGGAGGATACCTCCAAAGCTATGGCGTTTAGCAGGTAGCTCTTGCCGAGGCCTGTGCCGCCCATGAGCAGTATCCCCATGGGGTCGCACTTTGGGAAGGCCATTGCGTACCCCTGGCAAAGCTCCTTTGCCTTCAGGGCGATGCGCTTCTGGCGGTCGCACGGGTATATGTCGGAGCGAAACAATGCGAAACTCTGTTGCGTATCGATGCCCGATGTGGCGTACATTTCTTCCAGAATGCGGGCTTTCATGCAGGGACAGAGCTTTTTCACCGTATCCCCCACATAACCGGTATCGTTACAGGCTTTACAGCGATAGTGTGGCAACATATGGTCTGGCGGCAAACCGGCCGAAAGAAGCAAATTCAGCTCTTCTTTGTCCAGCTGCTCAACTTTATTGCGCAGTTCAGACGAGTCCTCCCCCCGCATTATCATAAGGCCTGTGTCGAAGGCCAGACGGCGGCGCTGGTCGGCTATTTCCCTGAGCCTCGGTATGGCCGTACATGCGGCCTCCCGGCGCTCCCTGGCCTCCCGCTCCGCCCTTTCGCGGCTCATTCTGTATTCGTATATCAGCTCCGGCGTAGGCTTCATTTTTTGTCCTCCTCGTCCTCCAAGAGGGTTATTCCGATGCTCTTTAGATCCTCGTCGGAGTATTTGCGCTGGCCGTAGTTCATAAAGTAAGAGGATTGCTGCTTTTTGCCGCCCTCTGCGGCGGGCTGCTTTTCCAGCTCCTCTATGGCCTTCCTGGCCTGCTGCAGAGTGGTAACGCCCTTTTCGTGCAGCTGCTCTATGAGCCGGCGGGTCCTGTCGAAGGGGTGGCTGTAGCCTGCTGAACGTTCAGCTGCCAGCAGCACCGCCTCAGGCTGCATGTGCCAGGATACCGTCCATGTGCTTACCGCTTCCTTTTCCCTGCGCCCCGGCGCGCCCTTTAGCCCGGCGCGGGAATAAATCTCCCGGGCAAGCTCCTCGGTGAGGGCGGCGGACTTAATGGCCTCCTGCACCCCTCCCTCCATGCGCATGCCCTCCAGTATGGCGTTCAGGTATGCGAAGGTGGGCTTATCTGAAGAGGTCATGGCGGGGCAGGCGGAAAGTATCTCGTCCAGCGTCATGCCCCATTCCTCGGTCCATTTTTTATACAGGGCAAGCTCGTCCTCAGTGGCCATGCGTCCCTTGCGCCAGCGGGCAAGTATGGCCTTTGCGCCGCCCTGAAGCTCGGTGTCCAGCTTTATGCGCTGCTCCGCGTCTGCGGCGGTAAGCACCCCTTCTTTGGCCCATTCCCGGGCCATCCTGTCCATGAACTGTATCTTGACGGAGGGCCCCTTCAGCTCCATGCAGCGGCGTACAAGCATTACTGCCGCCGCCTCCTCCAGGCCGAATACCTCTATCCAATCGTATATCTTTGAAAGCTCGCCGGGGGTGAGCACCCGCGCGCCGCATACCTGACGAAGCGCCGAAACGAGCGGGGCGTACTTGCGGGTGCCGCCGGTGACGGGCCCTGCCTGAACGGATAAATATTCAACGCTTAACGGCTCCTGCTCCACTATGCGCAGCAGGCCCATGTCCTGCCAGTATAAGAAGGCCTCCACCGCCTTGGCGCTGTCGATGCCGAGGGACGCGCAGAGGTCGGCGTTTTCCAGCCTCCGGCAGCCGCACTGCATAAGGCCGAAAAGGTATACCTTGCAGTATAGCTCGGGTGCCTTGGGCATGTACTCCAGTATGAAGATGTTCTGCACAGAGGTACAGCCCATCAGGGCCGCACCCTGCTCAAAGCCGCAGCGTATCATTTATGGCGCCTTTCGTGAGTGTATTTTATAAAATCAGTATTTATACAGCATTTCTGCCGGTTAATTCATCTGTATGTGCGTATATGGTATGTTACCTTACTTTGCTCTTATCTTGCAGGTGAAATCATTGGTGGTCATCTTATACAGGCATACGGCATCCGCCATACTGGCGGTGAAGGGCGCCTCTATGCCCGCCTGATGCTTCATTATCCTGTTCAGGGCGTATATTTTTTCTTCCGTATACTCTATGAACTCCACATTGCCGGTACCTATGACGCTGGCGAAGGTGTAGCCATAGGCGCAGGGGTTCGCGTCTTCAACAAGCTCGCCCCGGCCGTCCAGCTCGAGGCATACCGTGGGGTTCTTTTTTAGTATTTCCAGCTTGCGGCCCTCTTTGGCGCTGTGAAAGTAGAAGGTCAGCGCGCCGTCTGCGTACTCATAGCCGTAGTTCAGCGGCACTATGTAGGGGACGCCGCCGTCTGTCATGGCGAGGCGGCAGACCTTGCATTCGGATACCAGGCCCAATATGGTGCATATGTCGGTTATCTCCCTGTCCTTGCGGCGCATTGCCTGTTCCTCCTTATATTTTATGCCGGTTTTTCGCTTAAATTCAAAACACAGGGAGCGAGCTGGCTCACCCCCTGTGGAAAAAAGCATCGTTTTACTTCTTTACGTCGTTATCGTTGAATGGGTCGCCGCACTGGGGGCAGAACTTGGGCGGGTTCTTGGGGTCATTGGGCTCCCAGCCGCACTTGTCGCACTTGTAAAGAGGTGCGGAGTCGGGCTTCTTGGCGCCGCACTCCATGCAGAACTTGCCCTTGTTCACCGCGCCGCAGTTGGTGCAGGTCCAGCCTTCAGCCTTGGGCTGGGGCTTGCCGCACTCCATGCAGAACTTGCCGGTGTTCACCGCGCCGCACTCGCACTTCCAGCCGTTGGCTGCGGGGGCCGCAGGGGCCGCCTGCTGAACGGGCTGCTGGGCGGACTGCTGATACTGCTGCTGCTGACCCATCTGGAACAGGTTGCCTACGTTGCCGCCCATGCCCTGAGCCATGTTGATGCCGGCGAAGGCTGCGAATGCGCCTGCACCCTCGTTTTTGGCAGCATTCTGCATTGCCGCGCCCTGGGAGCTTGCCAGATATGCAGCCGCCATAGTGGGATCCCTGAGGGCTGCGCTCTGCTGCAATTCTTTGATGCGCTGCTCGTCCTCGTCGCTGGCCTTGATGGAGCTGATGCCAAGGGAAACCATCTCTATGCCGCGCAGGTCGCGCCACTTTGCGGAAAGCTCCTCGTTCAGGCACTGGGCCAGCTCTGTGGTGTGGCCGGGAAGGGAGCTGTACTTTATGCCCATATCGCTGATGCGGGCGAAGGCGGGCTGCAGTGCGGTCATCATCTCGGAGCGCATCTGGGAGTCTATGCGGTCCCGGGTGTAGCTGTCGGTGACGTTGCTGCATACGTTCTTGTAGAACAGCATGGGGTTGGTTATCTTATAGGAATATTCGCCGAAGCACTTTACGGATACCTCAAGCTCCAGCCCCGCGCCTATGTTGTTATATACCACGCGGAAGGGGACGGGGTTGGCGGTGCCGTACTTGTTGCCGATTATCTCCTTGGTGTTGAAGTAATAGATACGCTGGTCCTTCGCCGGGTTAGCGCCGAAGGTGAAGCGCTTCTTCAATATCTCCCAGGTGGACTTGAGGTTGTCGCTAAGGTTGCCGTAGAATATGGAAGGCTCGGTGGAATTGTCCCACACGAAATCTCCCGCCTGCGCAGAGAACTCCACTATGGCGCCCTGCTCTACGATCATCATGCACTGGCCCTCGTTTACGGCGATTATGGAGCCGTTGGTGATGATGTTGTCCTCGCCCTTGGTGTTGGCGTTGCGGCTGCCCGTGCGCTTTACGCCCTTGGTCATCAGGACGTTCTCCGGCATGGAGTCGCAGTAGAAGTATTCGCGCCACTGATCGGCCAGTACGCCGCTCAGCGCGCCTATTCCTGCCTGTAAAAGACCCATGTTGTTATATATCTCCTTTCAGAATGTAGGGAAATGAAATGAGTATCCATATTTAAGGCTATTATATCACATGTCGCCGTTTTGCGCTATTAAGACTTTGTAAACCTGAGGTGGCCGCGAAAAAGACAACAGTCCGCAGGACGCGAACATGGAAAAACATGATATAAGCTCTTTACAACGGCAAAATTTGATATATACTATTATTAGATGTCCTTTGAATACGGACACAGAGAAGGTCAATTCCCCGGCAAATCTTATTTTATAAAACAGGAGCGGCAAAAAAATGGAAATGATGGACGCATTGGTAAAAGCGGCACCGGAAAAAGGGCTTGTTCTGACTCAGGTACCAAAGCCTGTGCCCGGCATGGGCGAAGTGCTTATCAAGATCCACAAGACCGCTATATGCGGCACTGACGTACACATCTACAACTGGAACCAGTGGGCGCAGGAGACCATAAAGCCCCCCATGGTGATAGGCCATGAGTACGTGGGCGAGATAGCGGAGCTGGGCCCCGGCGTAACGGCCTACCACGTAGGCCAGATAGTATCCGGCGAAGGCCATATTGTATGCGGCCACTGCCGCAACTGCCGTGCCGGCAACGGTCAGTACTGCCGCCACACAAAGGGTGTGGGCGTGAACCGTGACGGCGCGTTTGCGGAATACCTCTGCATACCGGCAAGCAATGTGGTGCCCATACCAGATGGTATCCCGGAGGACGTGGTATCCTTCTTTGACGCGCTGGGCAATGCCACACATACCGCCCTCATGTTCGATGTGATAGGCGAGGACGTGCTCATCACCGGCGCAGGCCCCATAGGCATGATGGCTACCGCCATCTGCAGGCGCAACGGCGCACGCAGCGTAGTGGTCACCGACGTGAACGACTACCGGCTGGAGATGGCAAGGAAGATGGGTGCCACAGCCACGGTCAACGTAGCGCACGACAAGCTGGAGAGCATATTCGGGCCCCAGCACATGGTAGAGGGCTTTGACGTAGGCCTGGAGATGAGCGGCAACGTAGCGGCCCTGAACACCATGATAGACAACATGCGCAACGGCGGCAAGATCGCCCTTCTGGGCATACACCCCGGCAACATAGAGATAAACATAAACAAGGTCATCTGGAACAGCCTGACCCTTCAGGGCGTATACGGCCGCAAGATGTACGAGACCTGGTACAAGATGATAACCATGGTGGAGGGCGGCCTTGACATGACTCCCATGATCACCCACCGCTTCAACTATCGCGATTTCGACAAGGGCTTCGAGGCCATGAACAGCGGCAGGAGCGGCAAGGTAGTGCTTGACTGGACAAAGTAAGGGAATCCCGCAATAAAAAATAACATAGAAAGGAACAGCATATGAAATCCGCACTTAAGCATTACGGCGAGATGCTGGAGAGCATCAGGGAATCCGGCACCTATAAGAACGAACGCATAATCACTACCCCCCAGAAGGCGCGCATAGACACCACCGAGGCGAAGAACGTGCTGAACATGTGCGCGAACAACTACCTTGGCCTTTCCGACAGCAAGGAGCTTATCGAGGCCGCAAAGGCCAGCTATGACAAATGGGGCTTCGGCCTCTCCTCCGTGCGCTTCATCTGCGGCACCCAGGGGCTACACAAGGAGCTGGAGCATAAGATAGCCAACTTTGTAAAGATGGACGACTGCATACTGTACTCCTCCTGCTTCGATGCAAACGGAGGCCTGTTCGAGACCCTGCTGGGCCCCGAGGACGCCGTGATATCCGACGAACTGAACCACGCCTCCATAATAGACGGCGTGCGCCTCTGCAAGGCCAAGAGGTATCGCTATAAGAACAACAATATGGAAGACCTTCGCGCCCAGCTTCAGGACGCCAAGGATTCCGGCTGCAAGATAAAGCTCATCGCCACCGACGGCGTGTTCTCCATGGACGGCTACATAGCCAACCTTAAGGGCATATGCGACCTGGCCGACGAGTTTGACGCGCTGGTAATGGTGGACGACAGCCACGCCGTGGGCTTCATGGGCGAGCACGGCCGGGGCACCGCCGAGTATTGCGGAGTTGAAGGCCGGGTGGACATCATCACCGGTACCCTGGGCAAGGCTCTGGGCGGGGCTTCCGGCGGCTACACCGCCGCAAGGCAGGAGATAGTGGACCTGCTCCGCCAGCGCAGCCGTCCATACCTCTTTTCAAATACCGTTGCCCCCGCTATCTGCGCCGCGGCCTGCAAGACCATCGATATGCTGACCGAGAGCACCGCCCTCCGGGACAAGGTACACGAAAATGCCCGCTACTTCCGCGCCGAGATGGAAAAGTGCGGCTTCGACCTGCTGCCCGGCGAGCATCCCATAGTCCCCGTTATGCTCTATGACCCCAAGGTAGCCAACGAGTTCGCCGCCCGAATGCTCAAGAAGGGCGTATACGTGGTAGGCTTCTGCTATCCCGTGGTGCCCAAGGGCAGGGACCGCATACGTACCCAGATCTCCGCCGGCCATACCAAGGAGGACCTTGACTTCGCGGTCAAGTGCTTCAGGGAAGTCAAGGAAGAGATGGGACTGTAACCTGTAAAAGCAAAAGAAGGAGCTTTCGCTCCTTCTTTTTTATTTTTATTCGAAAAGCCTTTTAAGGCTCTCGGAGTAGGGCGGGCGGCATATGCCCTTTTCCGTGATAATGGCGGAGATAAGCGAATTGTCCGTCACGTCGAAGGCGGGGTTGTAGCACTTGACATCGGGCAGCGCCACGGGCTCCGCGAAGAATCTGCTCCTTATCTCCTCCCCGTCCCGGAGCTCGATATTTATGTCCTCCCCTGTGGTGCAGCTCATATCTATGGTGGAGGTAGGGCCCAGCACGTAGAAGGGTATGCCGTAGTGCTTTGCAAGTATGGCTACGCCGCTGGTGCCTATTTTGTTTGCTGTGTCGCCGTTGGCGGCTACCCTGTCGCAGCCCACCATGCAGCACTGCACCCAGCCGTTTTTCATGACTATTGACGCCATACTGTCGCATATAAGGGTGACGTCCACGCCGGCGTTGTACAGCTCAAAGCTCGTAAGCCGGGCGCCCTGCAGGAGGGGCCTGGTCTCGTCCGCGAATACCCTTATATCCATGCCCCGCTCCTTTGCAAGGAACAGCGGCCCCTGCCCCGTGCCGTAGCGGGAGGTGGCCAGGGGCCCGGCGTTGCAGTGGGTCAGCACCCCGTCCCCATCGTGAAGGAGGGAAAGGCCGTATTCGGATATTTTGCGGCACATCTCCATATCCTCGCTGTGTATGGCAAGGCACTCCCGCTTCAGCGCCGAAAGCACCGCCTCCACAGGCATATCCCGGTGATCCTCAGCGGCGTCCAGCATGCGGTTCAGCGCCCAGCTGAGGTTTACCGCCGTAGGGCGGGAGCCGTTGAGATAGCGGCAGTCCTCCACCCAGTGGTCGTAGAAATCGTCGAAGGAATCGTGGGGGGCCTGAAGGGCCAGGCAGTAGGCGCAGTAGCCCGCGCATATGCCTATTGCCGGAGCGCCGCGCACGCGGAGCATGGCTATCGCCTCGAACATCTCCTCTCTTGTGGTAAGCGCTATGTATTCCAGCCTGTTGGGCAGCAGCGTCTGATCGATTATCACCACCGAGCGCCCGTCGTCGGAAAGCTTTATGTTATCTGTATGAGTGACTTCTTCCAGAGGGGTATCCATGGCAGGGGCTCCTTTCGCGTGTTTACACAAATTATAATACCTACATCCGCCAAACATTGTCAACAGGCTGTGAAGTTGGGCAAAACAGCTTGAATAATCGGCGTGGGCTGGTCTATAATACAAAATTGGGAAGGGGCTGCCCTTTTCAAATAAGAAAAACTTAGGGAAAGAGATGTAAAAGCAAATGACCAAGGTTGATATTTTTTCCGGCTTTCTGGGCGCGGGCAAGACTACCCTTATAAAGAAGCTCATAGCCGAGGCCTACAAGGGCGAAAGGCTGGTGCTCATAGAGAACGAATTCGGCGAGATAGGCATAGACGGCGGCTTCATGCAGGACGCCGGGATAGAAGTTACCGAGATGAACTCCGGCTGCATCTGCTGCAGCCTGGTAGGCGATTTCGGCAAGGCACTCAGGAAGGTTGTGGACGAGTACGCCCCCGACCGCATACTTATAGAGCCCTCCGGCGTGGGCAAGCTCAGCGACGTTATACGGGCGGTGCAGAACGTAGGCTCTGACGCCCTGCAGCTAAACAGCTTTACCGCGGTGGTGGACGCCAACAAGTGCAAGATGTACATGAAGAACTTCGGGGAGTTCTTCAACGACCAGGTAGAGCACGCCAACGCAATCATACTCAGCCGCACCGGCGAGATAAGCCCGGATAAGCTGAATACCGATATAGCCCTTCTCCGGGAGCACAACCCGAATGCCTCCCTCATAGTCACCCCCTGGAGCGAGCTGACAGGCGCCCAGATACTGGAGGCCATGGAAAAGCGCAACACCCTTGAGGCAGAGCTTGAGCTTCTCAGGGAGGAGAGCCGGCATGAGCATCACCACCATGACGATGACGACGATGAGCACGAGTGCTGCGGACATCACCATCACGACGATGACAACGATGACGACGATGAGTGCTGCTGCGGCCATCACCATCACGACGATGACGATGAGCACGAGTGCTGCGGGCATCACCATCATGACGGCGATGACGGCGAAGAGCATGAGCATCATCACCATCACGACGGCGGGGAGTGCGACGATCCCGAATGCGAGTGCCATCACCATCACCACCACGCCGACGAGGTGTTTACCAGCTGGGGAGTGGAGACACCCAAGGCCTTTACCATGGACGAACTCAAGGCAGACCTTGCGGCGCTGGACGATGGGGAGAAGTACGGCGCCGTGCTGCGCGCCAAGGGCATAGTAAAGGGCGAGGGCTGCTGGATACACTTCGACTACGTGCCCGGCGAGAGCAATATACGCACAGGCTCCGCTTCCGTTATGGGCCGCCTCTGCGTCATAGGCTCCAAGCTCAACGAGCATGAGCTTTCCGAGCTGTTCGGCGTCTGATGAAGGGAACGTAAGCGCTTTATGAAGGAGATCCCAGTATACATGTTCACCGGCTTCCTGGAGGGGGGCAAGACCCGCTTTATGCAGGAGACGTTGGAGGACGAAAGGTTCAATTCCGGCGAAAAGACGCTGCTTTTGCAGTGCGAGGAGGGCATTGAGGAGCTGGACCCCTCAAGGTTCCCTGGCGGCGGAAAGAACATACTGATACAGGAGATAGATTCCCCGGAGCAGATAAACGCCGATTACCTGAACGAGCTGGCGAAAAAAGCAAAGGCCGAGCGGGTGCTCATAGAGTACAACGGCATGTGGAACCTGAACGACCTTGCTCAGGCCATGCCGGAAAACTGGATAGTTTATCAGGAGTTCATGTTTGCGGATGCCCGGTGCTTCCTCAGCTACAACGCCAACATGAGGAGCCTCATGGTGGACAAGCTGATGACAGCCGAGCTCATAGTGCTCAACCGCGCCACGCCGGACCTTGACAAGATGGAGATACACAAGGTAATCCGCGGTGTGTCCCGCCGTGTGAACATCGCCTACGAGTACCCTGACGGGAGGGTAGAGTACGACGAGATAGAAGACCCCCTGCCCTTCGACGTGAACGCCGACCCCATAGTAATAGAGGACAGCGACTATGCCCTGTGGTACAGGGACATGTCCGAGGAGATGGAAAAGTATTCGGGCAAGACGGTGCGCTTCAAGGCCCTCATAGCCAAAAACGCCAAAATGCCCGACAACATGTTCGTGGCGGGCCGTCACGTCATGACCTGCTGCGTGCAGGACATACAGTACAGCGGCCTCGTATGCAAGTGGCTGGACGCAAACAAGCTGAAGAACCGCACCTGGGGCACGGTGACTGCAAGGATAGAGCTGCGCTTCAGCAAGTTTTACGGGCGCAAGGGCCCGGTACTAAACATAATCTCAGTGGAGCCTGCCGAAAAGCCCGAGCAGGAGGTCGCAACTTTTTATTGATGAAGTACAAAATAAATATCCCGCGGCGCAGCCGTGGGATATTTATTATTTTATTGCCTATATTTTTCCAGCCTTTTCCCTGCCCACAGAGCCAGCGCCAGCTTGGCGAGGTCCGGCAGTATGAAGGGAAATACGCACTTGGAGAGGGCGGCAAGAAGCGTTATGGGACCCTTCGTGTCGCCGTAAACCTTTACGAACCAGAGGGTGCCGAAGGCATAGCAGGCCAGCAGGCCGAGGAACAGCGCCAGCGCCTTAGCCCAAAGCCCCGCCTTATTGCGGCAGAGCAGGCCATAGATGGGGCATATGAGCAGAAAGCCAACTATGTAGCCGCCGGTGGGCCCGAGAAGCGCCCCCATGCCGCCGTTAAAGCCGGAAAACACCGGCGCGCCCATAGCGCCCAGCAGTATGTACAGCGCTATGGCTATGGCCCCGTCCCTTGCGCCCAGAAGCAGGAGCGTCAGGAAAACGCCGAAGGTCTGCATGGTGAAGGGGGGCTGAGTGGGTACCGACAGCCATGCGCAGGGGGCGAGAAGGGCCGCGCAGAGGGCGATGCGTGTCATGCGTTTTGTAGTCATACGGTAAGTGTTATCTCCTCAGTTTTAAAGAAATAAGCCGGGCAAGATCCTCCGCGCTGCCGGAAAACAGTTCCCCGGCGTCCTCATAGAGCTGCCGCCGCTGTGCGAATATCTCCCGGAGCCTGCCTGCCCCGCCCGAAAGGAGCGGCCTGCCCGTTATGTCGATATCCGCCGCGGTTTCTTCGATATCGCGGAATATCCAGATTATATCACCGGTGCGGCGCATGAATTGTATATTCTCACCTTGGCACACTATGCCGCCACCCGTGGAGACTATGCCGCAGGGCTGGTTTCCCAAGGAAAACAGGGCTTTTTGCTCCATCTTTCTAAAATGCGCCTCGCCGTATTCCTTAAAAATTTCGGGTATCGTCATTCCGGAACTACGCTGAATGATTTCGTCGATATCGTAAAAGGGCAGCTTCAGCGCCTCCGCCGCGGCGCGGCCCTTGGTGGTCTTGCCGCAGCCCATCATGCCAATGAGGTATATCATAGCCCCTCCATGCAGTTCAATATTCCCAAACACAGCGCCGCCTCCGCCGCAGCCAGGCCCCGGAGGGCTATGCAGCTGTCATGCCTGCCCCCTACAGTTATCCGGGCGTTTTGCAGCTCCCGCAGGTTTACCGTGTGCTGGGGCTGAGTTATGGAAGGGGTAGGCCGGAAAGCCACCCTGAGAAGCACAGGCGCGCCGTTGGCCATGCCGCCGTTTATGCCGCCGGAATTATTGCTCTCGAAGGCTATTTTGCCGTCTTTTATCCTTATGCCGTCGTTGGCGTCGCTGCCATGCATATCCGCCATGCGGAAGCCCGCGCCGAATTCGACGCCCTTCACCCCGGGAACGGCGTACATTATTGAAGCTATTGAGCTTTCCAGCCCCTCCCATAGAGGGCCGCCGGTCCCTACGGGCAATCCCAGCGCGCAAAGCTCCACGCTGCCGCCCACGGAATCGCCCCGCTCCGCCGCCTCGCCTATCCTGTCCTCCATGGCCCTGCGGGCGCTTACGTCCAAAACGGGAAAGTCGGATCCTCTCAACCTGTCCAGCGTATGTCTGTCCACCTGCAGCGGGTCGAAGGGAGAGTCCCAGGCTCCGCCGATATCGTAATAATGCCCGCCTGCGGTCATGCCCCTTTGCATCAGCAGCTGCCGGGCCACGGCCCCTGCGAATACCAGAGGCAGCGTCATGCGGCCGGAGAATATACCGCCGCCGGAGGGTATGCCGCCGTATTTTATGTACGCCGGGTAGTCGCAGTGGGAGGGACGGGGCAGTGAGGATATGTCCGCGTAATCCTTCGGTCTAAAGTCCGAATTTTCAAATTCCACACGAAGCGTATCTCCCGTGGTCACGCCGCCGCGCACTCCGGAAATGTATATTGGAACGTCGGCCTCCGTCCGGGAGGTAACGCCTTTTTTGCTTACGCCCCTGCGCCTTTCAATGTCCCGGGAAATGATTTCCCCGTCCAGACTCAGCCCCTTTGGCAGCTCCATGGTAAGGCCCATCCGCTTTTCGTGTGAGCCGCCGTAGATATCAAGCTTTATGCTTCCCCATGGCCTCATGATATGCTGCCTCCCAGCTGTCTGTATTCATCAAAGAACCCCGGCGCGGATTTGCTGACGCACTCCGCCCCATTAAGCTCTATCCCGCCGCAAAGGCCCGCCGCCATTATCAAAAGCATGGCTATGCGGTGGTCGTTATGGCAGAGGCAGGCTGCGCCGTGCAGCTTCCCGCCGCCCCTTATGGTGAATCCGTCGGGAGCCTCATCTATATCCGCCCCCAGCCTTTTAAGCTCGGTTGCGATGGCGCTTATCCTGTCGCACTCCTTGAAGCGCAGCCGCCCGCCGTTTTTGACCACGGTGCTGCCCTCTGCCGCCAGAGCCGCCAGCGCTATGGCGGGGGCAAGATCCGGAGTGTCGGATACGTCTACGTCTATACCGCGAAGCCGGCCGGGGGATACCGTGACGCTGCCGCCGCCCATATCCACCCTTGCCCCCATGCGGTCCAGTATGCTGAGCATTGCCCTGTCTCCCTGTATGGAACCGGGGTCCAGGCCCGTCACGGTTACGGGACCGTATACCGCGCCCGCCGCTAAAAACAGCGATGCGTGGGTATAGTCCCCCTCAACGGTCACGTCCGCGGCCTTGAGCCGCCGGGGCTTTACCAGTATGGTGTCCTGGCCCATCCATTGGCTCTCGCCGCCGAATGCGGAGAGCGAAGCGCGGGTCAATTCGACGTAGCTTTTGCTCTGTAGAGGAGTGGTGAGCCGTATGCGGCTTTCCCCCTCCAGCAGCGACAGCGCCAGCAGCAGCCCGCTTATATATTGGGAAGAAACGTCTCCCCTTATGGGAAACTCCCCGGGCCCGAAGCTCCCGGAGACGCTGAGCTTCTCCGCTGCTACACCCTTGCTTTTGAGAAGCTCTGTTACGGGCTCCATTGGCCGGGCGGCCAGCGACGGTGACAGCATAAACTCCGCCCTCCCCCCAATGAGGGGAGCAACGGGGTAAAGCAGCCTGTATGTGGCGCCGGAATCCCGGCAGTAAAGGCGGAGGACGTCCGGCTTTGTATTTATGCCTGTTATTTCAAGGGTGTCGTCCCGGAATACGGCTGCGGCCCCGAGGGCGCGTATGCAGTCGAGGGTAGCGGTCAGGTCGTCCGGCAGCTCCCCCGGCAGACCCCGTATGACGCTTCTGCCTTGGGCCAGGGCGGCGCATATCATGTATCTGTGCGCGGCGCTCTTTGAGGGTATGGCTGTCACGGAGCCATGGGGCCGCCCGGAAAACCGCGTCATCGGGCCAGACTCAGCGCCCTGTCGCAAAGCTCCCCTATGGGCATGGCGATCACGGCAGCCTGTCCGATCTTTTTCAGGAACACGGCGTTGACGGTTTCGCCGTCCCCCTTCTTATCCAGCAGCATGGCGGCGCGGAAGGCATCTTTGTCTATATTCTCCATCTCTGTGGGCAGCCCGGCGGCGGAAAGGGCGGATATGAGCTGCTCCGCCGTGCCCGGCTCGGTCAGCCCCATGCTCTCGCCTATTTTTGCCATGGCTACCATGCCTATGGATACGCCGCAGCCGTGCAGCAGCTCAAAGCCGCTTGCCCGCTCCAGCGCGTGACCTATGGTGTGGCCGAAGTTCAGCTCCCGGCGAATGCCGGTATCCTTGGGGTCAGTCTGAACGTAGCCCGCCTTTATCATGGCGGTGCGGTATACGGTTCGGGTGAGGTCGTCCTCCCCTGAGTTAAGGTCGCCCGAGGATACGGCGCCGCACTTTATGACCTCAGCCATGCCGGAGGCGAGGTGTTCCCTGGGCAGTGTGGAAAGGAGGGCTGTATCTGTCACCACCAGTACGGGCTGGTAGAATGTGCCTATGAGGTTTTTGCCCCGGGGATGGTCTATGGCCACCTTTCCCCCGATGGAGGAATCCGCCTGGGCCAGCAGCGTGGTGGGACAGTGTACGAGTGGCACGCCCCGCCTGTACGTGGCTGCGGCAAACCCTGCCGCGTCCCCTACGGTGCCGCCGCCAAAGGCTATCACCGCGTCCGAGCGGCCTATCAGGTTGTCCATAAGGCCGGAATATATGTCAAAAAGCCTGTCGTGGCTCTTTATCTCCTCGCCGGGGGGCAGTATGATGCTGCCGGCTCTGACCTTTGCCCGCTCCAGCGTGGCCATGATGGTATCGAGGTGCAGCTTTGCCACAGTCTCGTCCGTCACCACCGCCGCCCTGCGGAAGCCGGTGAACAGGCCCTCTTCCTTTATCATGCCGGGACCTATCTGTACACTGTATTCCCGGTTGTCTGCGTTTACGGAAATTCTCATTTCAATTTACTCCAAGGGCATCTCATGCCATACTATTTCAGCACCTATAATAACACATATCCGTCCCAATATCATCATAGCGTCTGGAAAAAAAACGTGGCGTAGTGTAAACTATATTATGATTAAAAAAGCGACAGGAGGCTTAAATATATGCTGGAAAAACTCAGGAAGGCTATGAAGACTGCCGATATAGACATGCTGCTGATACCCTCGGCAGACCCCCACGGCTCGGAGTACCCGGAGGAATACTTCAAGGCACGCAAGCACTTTTCGGGCTTTACGGGCAGCGCCGGAACTCTGCTCATATGGCAGGGGGGCGCGGGGCTCTGGACGGACGGAAGGTATTTTCTTCAGGCGGAGAGGCAGCTTGAGGGCAGCGGAATAGACCTGTTCAAGATGCGGGAGCCGGGCGTTCCCACGGTGGATGAGTTCATAGCGGAAAACATAAAGGGAGGCGTATTGGGCGCTGACCTTCGCACCATATCCGCCAGCGAGGGCATGGAGCTTGAAAAGGGCGGAGCCATATTAAAGGACTGCCGCAGCCTGATAGACGGCTGCTGGGAGGGAAGGCCGGAGCTTTCAAGGGAGCCGGCGTATGTGCTGCCTATGGAGCTTGCGGGTGTATCCGCCGGTGATAAGCTCGCCGCTGTCCGCGCCGAGATGGCAAAGTGCGATGCCAATGCATGCATATTTACGGATCTTGCGGATATAGCGTGGCTGTTCAATATACGCGGCAACGACGTAAAGTATCTTCCCGTGGCCCTGTCCTACGCCATAGTTGAAAAGCAGAAGGCATATGTATTCATGGATGCTGCCAAGGCGGCCCCCATAGCGGCCCACCTCAAGGCTCTGGATACAGAGATACTGCCATATGACGCCATATATGAGTTCATAGGCCGCTACGGCGAGAAGGACGCCGTCATGTGCGCGCTGTCGATACTGAACTATAAGCTGTATCAGGGCATAGCGCGATGCAGGGTGGTGGATATGGATCCGGTGCAGCTTATGAAGGCGGTAAAGAACCCCGTGGAGCTTGAGAATATGCGCAAGACCCACATAAAGGACGGCGTGGCCGTTACCCGCTTCATGCGCTGGGCAAAGACCCACGCAAAAGAGGGATATACCGAAATGCAGGCCGCAGATGTGCTGGAGGGCTTCCGCAAAGAGCAGGAAGGGTATATGTACCCCAGCTTTGAGACTATCGCGGGCTACGGCCCCCACGGAGCCATAGTACACTATTCCGCTACCCCTGAGACGGATATACCCGTAAAGCCGGAGGGGCTGCTGCTGGTGGATTCCGGCGGGCAGTACATGGGCGGCACCACCGACATAACCCGCACCATAGCCCTGGGGCCCTTGACAAAAGAGGAAAAGCAGGCCTTTACCATAGTCCTGGAAAGTATGCTCGCCCTGCTCACCTTCAGGTTCCCAAAGGGCTGCGCCGGCTTTAACCTGGACGCCATAGCCCGGGCTCCATTCTGGAGCAGGGGCATGGACTACAACCACGGCACAGGCCACGGCGTAGGCTATATGCTTTCGGTACACGAGGGCCCCAACGGCATACGCGGGCAGCGGCGGGTGAAGTCCGAGGACGCGGCCTTCGCCCCCGGCATGATAACCTCGGACGAGCCGGGCATATATATCGAGGGCAGGTACGGCGTCCGCCACGAGAACCTGATGGAGTGCGTGGAGGCTGAGCCAGGCTCAAGGTATCTGGAGTTCCGGTCCATAACCTTCGCGCCCATAGACCTTGACGCCATAGATGAGGATACCCTGACCGAGACTGCGAGACTGCAGCTCAATGCCTACCATAAGGAGGTCTACGCCAAGCTTGCCCCCAATATGAGGGAGGAAGAACTTTCGTGGCTCAGGGAATATACGAGGGAAATATAGCGTGGAGCGTGAACCGCAGGATAAAAAGCTGTTTTGCAGGTGGGGCGAGCTTGCATTCGTGCTGGGCACCTTCTTCATAGCCTTAGGAGTTTCGCTTATGGAAAAGGGCGGCCTCGGAATGTCAATGGTAACGTCACAGTCCTACATAATATCCCTTGCCGTGCCTTTTTTCACATTCGGCATGGCGGACTACCTGCTTCAGGGGCTGCTGCTCATAGGGTACTATATAATAGTACGCAGGTTCGACTGGAAGAACATACTGTCCTTCTTCTCCGCCTTTATCTTCGGCGTGGTGCTGGACGGCATAATGTGGGTGATGCGGGACCTTCAGGCGGCAACCCTTGTACAGCGCATACTCTTCTTCGCAATGGGGATGCTGATAAACTCGCTGGGCGTGGCCTTATTTTTCCAGACCTACCTGCCATTGCAGGTGTATGAGCTGTTCGTGACGGGCATCGTGGAGCGGTTCGGCTGGAAGCTCCACAGGGTAAAGACCTGCTTCGACATGTGCTGCTGCCTGTCCTCCGTAATACTTTCCCTGGTATTCTTCGGGAAGCTCAGGGCAATAGGTGTGGGGACGGTGGTGTGTGCGCTGTTTTCCGGTACTCTCATAGGCCTTTATACAAAGGTAATGCACAGATACATAGACTTCTCCCCCGCCTTCCCGAAGCTTTACGCCTTCTTCAGGAAGGACGCGGGAAAACAGGCATAGCAAATATACACATATAATTTGGAGGAATAAACAAATGCAAAGAAAACCCGGAAGCGGAGGACGGCAGAAGCGCATATCCGGCAGCGGCAGCGTATTCAGGCGGGGCAGCGGCCTCGGCACAGGGCCTGTAGGCTCGGGCGGCGGCTTCGGGGGCAGCTCCGGCAGCTCTGGGGACAGGGACGGCAGGGGCGGCGGCAGCATGGGCCTTATCGCCCTGCTCATAGCATATCTCTTAGGCCGGGGGGGCAGCGGCGGAAACGGCAAGCGCAAGGGCGGCTGTCTTTCCCGAATAATACTGCTTCTTGTGATACTTGCCCTGGGCTATATGGTGGTGCAGTGCGTCGCGGGAGATATGGACGGTACCGGCGGCTATGACGGCAGCAGCGACATACAGCTTATCGAGGCGGAGCCCACCCCCACGCCCAAGCCCCAGCTGGCCCAGACCCAGGCGGTGGCGGCGGATACCACGGTATCAAATCTCGCAAGGGAAAAGCGCACCCAAATAAGGGGCGGCGGGCAGGACGTGTATACCATAATGGTATACATGTGCGGAACCGACCTTGAGAGCAACTACGGTATGGCCACATCGGACATAAACGAGATGCTCCACGCCGAGCTTTCGGATAAGGTCAACATAATCGTGGAGACCGGCGGCGCGGATAAGTGGCAGAACACCGTAATAAGCAGCAAGGTCAACCAGATATACCAGGTAAAGAACGAGGGCATACTGCGCCTCGAGGCCGATTTCGGCAAAAAGGCCATGACAAAGGCCGAAACCCTTACCGAGTTCATACAATACTGCGAAAGCAACTTCCCCGCCGACCGCTATGCGCTGATAATGTGGGATCACGGCGGAGGGTCCAACACCGGCTACGGCTACGACCAGAAGTTCCCCAACGGCTCCATGACGCTGGACGTGTTCAACATGGCATTGAAGGACGCGGGCTGCACCTTCGACTTCATAGGCTTTGACGCCTGCCTCATGGCCACCCTTGAGACCGCCATGGTTGCCGAGCAGTATTCGGATTACTTCATCGCCAGCGAGGAAACTGAGCCGGGCTGCGGCTGGTACTATACCAACTGGCTGACAGAGCTCAGCAAAAACACCTCCATGGATACCGTATCCATAGGCAAGACCATAATAGACGACTACACGGCGGCATGCCGCCAGCAGTCCTCCTCCAACCAGACCACGCTGTCCCTGGTGGATTTGGCGGAGCTTTCCGGAACCGTGCCCGAGGCCTTCAATAAGTTCGCCTCCTCCACGGTCGAGCTGATAGATTCCGACAGCTATACCGTGGTATCCAATGCGCGCAGCAGGGCAAAGGAGTTCTCGTCGGGCATAAACCAGATAGACCTGATAAACTTCGCGGACAATATGGGAACGCCTGAGGCGAAGGCGCTTTCCGAGGCCCTCCGCGGCTGCATAAAGTACAACAGGGTATCCAAGTCCCTTGCCAATGCCAACGGCATTTCCATCTACTTCCCTTACCGGAAGCTTTCCTCCATGAACAGCATGGTGGATATATACGACGAGATAGGCATGGACGACGCATATACCAACTGCATAAGGAGCTTTGCCTCGGTGGCGGCGGGCGGCCAGCTCACCTCCAGCTCCTCAGGCTCCCCCCTCACCTCCCTGTTCGGGGATATGAGCGGCAGCGGCAACAGCGCCGATATGCTTTCCGAGCTGCTCTCCGCGGCGCTTTCCGGCAGCGGCAGCTACTCCTCCGGCAGCAGCTACTCCTCCGGCGGCTCCAGCTATTCCGACCTGTTCGATATGTTCGCAGGGATGCGCTCGGTAAAGAACAAAAAGGCAAGGTGGCTCGACAGGGACGCCATGACCGCGGCGGAGGACTTCTACGCGAACAACCGGCTTGACGCCTCGCGCCTCATAGCGACCCACAAGGGCGGCAAAAAGGTGCTGAAGCTGACCGATGCCGAGTGGGATCTGGTGCAGGATACGGCGCTCAACGTATTCATAGACGACGGAGAGGGCTACATAGACCTTGGCATAGACAATACCTACGAGTTCGACGACGACCTTGACCTGATACTGGACTACGACAAGACCTGGATCGCCCTCAACGGCCAGGTAGTGCATTATGAGCTGATGTCCAACGACGTGGACGGCGACTCTTACGTCATAACCGGCAGGGTTCCGGCCCTGCTCAACGGGGAGCGGGTAGACCTTATACTGGTCTTTACCGATGAGGATCCTTACGGCACTGTGGCCGGAGCCCGCATAGTATACGGCGATGAGACGGATACCGTAATGAAGGGCCTTATAGACATAAAGCCCGGCGACACTCTGGACTTCCTCTGCGACTACTATAGCTACGACGGGGAGTATCTGGACAGCTACATGCTGGGCAACCAGATGACCGTTGAAGGGGAGCTCACCATAACCAACGTGAGCATAGCGCAGGAGAAAGCCCTTTCCACCTTCCGGCTCACTGATATATACGGCGCGCAGTATTGGACGGAGGCAATAAAGAATTAAATCACTCACTCAAAAAGGAACGGCCCCTGCCGTTCCTTTTTATTTATCCCTTTTGTCAGGCTTTTCTTTTCCCTTTGCTTCTTTCCGCTTTTCTTTTCGCCCGAAAAGGAAAGGAAACGAAGACAGCCTCCAATTATATGCCTTGATTTACGCCATTTCCTTGGCGGCCTCTTCCTCCTCCAGCACTCTGTAGGCTACCTTGCCTACAAGCGTCTTGGGGAGCTCGGGACGGAATTCCAGCTCACGGGGCATTGCGTACTTGGCCACGTACTGGGTACAGTGCTCCAGTATGCTCTTTTTCAGCTCCTCGCTGCCCTCATAGCCCGGCTTGAGCATTATGAAGGCCTTTACCCGCTGGACCCTTATGGGATCCTTTACGCCTATGACGCAGGCAAGGTGTACCGCCTCATGGGCTTCCAGCACGTTTTCTATCTGGGATGGGTATACGTTATAGCCGTTGGTGACTATCATGCGCTTGATGCGCTGACGGAAGTATATGAAGCCCTCCTCGTCCATTTTGCCCAGATCGCCGGTATGTACCCATATGAGGCCGTCGCCGTGGTCCTTCATGGTGTCTGCGGTCTCCTTGGGATGGTTCACGTAGCACAGCATCACCGTGGGGCCGGCAAGACATATCTCGCCCTCCTCGCCGTATGGTACCTCCTGGGTGGTGCCGGGCTTTACTATCTTATAGTAGGTATCCGGGAAGGGCAGGCCAATGCTGCCCTCCTTTGCCTTGTGCATGGGGGTAAGGCAGCTGGCGGTGACGCACTCGGTGGTTCCGTAGCCTTCGCGGACTTTGATAGTTGCGCCGTGGGATCCAAGGAACGCATCAAAGCGCTTCTTCAGCTCCACTGAGAGGGAGTCGCCACCTGAGAATACGCCCTTCAGGCAGGAAAGCTCCAGAGCGTCCGCCTCGGGCACGCGCAGAAGCGCCTCAAACAGCGAGGGTACGCCTGCGATCAGGTTGGGGCGGTGCTTTTTTAAGAGCTGCGCGTAGCTCTTGGGTGTGAAACGGGGTATCAGTATGCAGTGGCCGCCGTTTGCCAGCATGGAGTGAATGCTTACGCCGAGGCCGAAGCCGTGGAACATGGGCATTATGGCCAGCATCTTGTCGCCGGGGCGGAAGAAGCTGTTGGTGGCGATTATCTGGGCCGCCAGAGCGTTAAAGTTGAGGTTTGACAGGCTTATGCCCTTCATGGTGCCGGTGGTGCCGCCGCTGTAAAGTATTGCGGCGGGAGCATCGGCGTCCCTGTGGCAGCGGTAATCGGTGACGTTTTCGCCCTGCTTGAGGAAGTCCTTCCACCATATGAAGTCATCACCTTCGGGCTTCTTTATTTTCCTGCTCTCTGTGAGCTTGTAGCCCAGCTTCATTATGGGGGAAAGGGCGTCCGCTACGGAGGTTATGATTAGATGGGGAAGCTCAACCTCGCGGCGCACCTCAACAAACTTATCATAGAACTGATCCAGGGTTATAGCCGCTACGCTTTCTGAGTCCCTCAGGCAGAAGGCTATCTCCTTTACGGCGGAAAGGGGGTGTACCATGTTGGCTATTGCGCCCACCATGTTTACCGCATAGAATATGGTGACTGTCTGGGGGGCGTTGGGCATGCAAATAGTGATCTTGTCCCCTTCCTTTATCCCCATTGCCTTCAGGGCCCTTGCGCAGGCGTGTATGTCCGCTATGGCCTTCTTATAGGTGGTAGACTTGCCCATGAAGTCGTAGGCGATATAGTCCGGGTACTTTTCCGCCATACGTTCGAAGGCTTCCTCCAGCGTACCCATGAAGTAATCCAGATGTGCGGGGCACTCGGGGTCATAGCTTTTAAGCCAGGGAGCCTTGGCGGTGACGCGGCTTTCATCGATGTAGCTGTGTGCGTATGCTGTGTTGCCCATATTAAAATTCAACTTCCTCATTAGATTTCTGATCCAAAAGCTCCGGGTGAGTAAGCAGGTGCTTCAGGAGCTTTATTGTCTTTGAGTAATAGTAGCCGTCGGCGATACGCTCGTCCAGCGTAACGCCAAGGTCAATTACTTCCCGCATCTCTACGGAGCCGTCCTCCTGATAGAAGGGAGCCATGTGCTTTTCCCCTATTACCACGAATATGGAGTTGGTACCCCAGTTTGTCAGGTGATGATATCCGGCGTGAAGCCCTATGCTGCCGAGGTTTGTAACGAACACCGAGGCCTGGTTGGGGTCTTCCTTTATGAGAAAATCCGGCACCTTCCCTTTGCGGTCTAGGGAAAAGAGTATTTTCATCACGAGACGCATCATAAAGGGGGGCAGACGGAGCAAAAGCCCCATCTTGTCAGTGGAGTTGTCCTCTGCCGAGCTCTTGCGGAAGGATGTGACTCTCTCCTTTATGCTCCGGTGAATGGTGTCGATGTTGTCATCGTCCCCAAAGGCCTTGTAGAATATGGATTCCGAGGACTCATCCGCGAACTGGCGCTTTACCATGAAGGCTGCGGTGATCCATCTCCGCTGGTATATCCTGTTGCCTGAGATGAAGCGGTTCATCTTCGGCCTGAGGGTTATGGTGCGTACCAGCGCTGCAACTATGGCGTGGAGGTAGGTATACTTGAACTCCGGGTCGCCCTCTGTCTTTTTCTTAAGGTATTCGTTCAGGGCGGTTATATCTATCTGCTCCTGAATAAAGGCCTCGTTGTCCGCCCTGTTGGGGTAGAGGTACGGCATGAAGCCGTGCAGGGGGTCAAGGTCTTTAAGCCATACGCCGTCCTTGCGGTCGCCCCTTTTTATCCTTTCAGCCATCTAAATTATTCCTCCCGTAAAGTAGAAGCATTAATTCGGTATAAATTTACCTATGGATTATATCATACAAATTTGTGAAATAATAGCGGCTAAGGCAGAAAAGTTAAAACATTTTAATGTTTTGTCGAAATCACTTAGCGGCATATATGGCTTTTCGGCACTTGCCCGTATTTACATTATGTAATAAAATATATCCGATACACTCATCAGGAGGTGAAACATGTCCACTATTACCTATAAATGCCCAAATTGCGACGCAGACCTCACGTATCGCCCCGCTACAGGAGACTTCGGCTGTGAGTACTGCGGCAGCAGCTACACCGGGGAGCAGCTTAATGAGCTTATCAAAAACCAGAAGATAATAGATGAACAGAAGGAGAGCGAAGGCACCGCCTTTGACGAGCACGCGGTGGTATATACCTGCCCCAACTGCGGCGCGGAGGTAATAACCGACGACACAACGGCAGCTACCTTCTGCTTTTACTGCCATAATCCCGTAATATTAAAGGGCAGGCTTTCCGGCGGTATGGCCCCGGATAAGGTGATACCCTTCTCCATTCCAAAGGAAAAGGTAAAGGAACAGCTCATAAGCTGGTGCAAGTCAAAAAAGTACATAGACGACGGCTTCTTCAGCGAGATGCAGCTTGAAAAGCTCACCGGCGTATACTTTCCATTCTGGCTGGTGGACAGCGACGTAAGGGCCACCATGACCGCCAAGTCCAACTCCCTTAAAGTATGGGTGGTGGGCGATATAGAATACACCGAGACCAGCGTTTACGCCCTGACAAGGAGCGGCGACGTAAAGCTCAGCGAGATCACCGTAAAGGCGCTGGACCGGAAGGATGCGGAACTGCTCAACGGCGTATACCCCTATGATATGTCCGGCCTTAAGGACTTTAACATGAGCTTCCTTTCGGGCTTCATGGCAGAAAAGCGCAACATTGAGAAGAACGCCGCCGAGCCTCAGGCAAACGAGATAATACGCTCTGCTGCGGAGGGTCAGCTTGAAGGCACCCTTTCCGGCTATGGCACCGTTACCGGCCAGAACATGGCGGTGGACGAGGTCAAGTCTGACTGGAAGTACGCCCTCATGCCTGCGTGGACCATGACATACCGCTACAAGGGTGAGCTTTACTACTTTGCCATGAACGGCCAGACCGGCAAGATCGCCGGCCGTGTGCCGGTGAGCAGGAAGAAGACCAACCGGCTCATGTGGACGATCACCGCCGCCTGCCTTGTGATAGGCGCGCTTATAGGAGGGCTTGCCATATGAAAAAGCTTTTGACGGCAATCGTTATATCCGCACTGTGCCTTGGCTTATGCTCTGGGGCCTTGGCTGAGGGGGAGAATGTGATATCCGCCGATGAGTTCAATGGCCCAGCCCAGCCCACCGCGGCTCCCGGCGAGGAATCCGCCGTGTGCAATCCGGAGGAAGCCGGGAAGGTGCAAAGGGTATTTGACCTTGCGGATCTGCTGACAGACGACGAGGAGGCGGAGCTGCAAAGCCGCATAAACGAGCTTGTGGCGAAGGACGGCCAGGATATAGGCATAGTCACGGTAGAGGACGAAAGCGTTATGAGTACGCAGGAGTTTGCCGATGAGTTCTACGAAAACAGCGGCATGGGGATAGGCGAAAACCGTACCGGCGTGCTGTTCTGCATAGACATGTATAACCGGGAGACATATCTCACCACCACCGGCGACATGATAGACATAATAGACGACCAGCGGCGTGAGGAGATATTCGACGCACAGATGGAATACCTTGCAAATGGCGATTACATGGGCGCGTTTTCAGAGGCTCTGGATTACACCGATAAGTTTATTGAAATGGGCGTGGCAGACGATCATACCGGCATAAACGCAGCTACCGGCGAGGTGATGGATCCCTCGGAATACGGCAGCACCTACGACCCAGACAGGGCGGCGACCCCCGCGGAGCGTGCGGAGGACGCGGCTGTGCTGGGCGGCGTGGGCGGCCTTGTAGGGCTCCTTGCGGGGCTGATAGCCAAGAGCTCCATACAGAAGAGCTATGCCAGAAAGTACGTGCCTTCGGAATATAACTGGCGTGCGAAGTCAAAGCTCAACCTCCGGGTAAACGATTCAAAGCTGGTGAATAAGTTTGTCACCACTCGGGTAATACCCCGCAACAACGACAGCGGACCCCGCTCCGGCGGAGGCGGCCATAGCACCAGCACTGTGCATATGTCCTCCGGCGGCATGTATCACGGCGGCGGGGGAAGGAAATTCTAACCTTTCGCGGAAGTGACCTTTGGTCGCTTCCGCGAGTTCTTTTCGCGTTTTGCCTCTCGCTGCGCTCCCGGGCGGCAAAACACGCAGAGTGCGAAAACCTGCGGTTTTCATCCGTTTTGACGTACACGCCGTCAAAGCCGGATTGAAATTAAGGGGCTGTGGCCCCTTAACAACCCCAAGGGGGTTTGGAAATACTAAAAAAGCGGCGTTAAGCCGCTTTTTTGGTATTGTCATTCCTCTGCCCTGTATACTACGCTGTATTTTTCGCTGCCCAGCGCCTCGGCTATGGATTCCAGATCCTTATCCATAAGGGTGAGCAGCATATCCTCCGCCTCATACCGCATACAGGTGCCGCAGGAAGAGCTGAGGCTCCGGGGAACGGGGGAAAGGGCTGCCGAGGCGGCGCGCCCTTTTACATTCTTCAGGCTGCGCATGGCGGCAAGGTGGGTATGGAAGGTGGCTATGTAGCTGGGCATGAAAACGCTCCTGATAACTATTTGGTTAGGGTGAGACGGTAGTCGTCGCCCTCCTCGGCCACTGCCACGGCATAGCCTGCGCTCTCGGCAAAACGCTTTACGTTTTCCCGTGCGGAGTGGTTGTCTACCATGACTTCAAGCTTGGCGGGGGAGTTCTTGGCTATCTCCTTCTGGGTCATTAGCACCGGCATTGGGCATGCGAGACCTCTGGCGTCTATCATATCATTTCCTCCTGTAAAAGTACAATAATTCTTTCGCAGAAGTGACTGAAGGTCACTTCTGCGAGTTTTTTTCGTGTCCTGGGGATATTATGCGCTGTTGCCGAAGAAGCGGCTTGGCGCCGCTTCTTCTTTTCTTGTCAGGTTTCTAAGGGTTATTCCTTGCTGGCCTTCACGTTGATGAGAGTCACTATGAGGAGGACCGCATAGCAGGCGATGACGGCTACAACGCCGTTTGCGCCGGGGCCCTTGGCGGAGGAGGCGGTGCCGAAGTTATGCGCAAGGGCAGCGCCGAATACAAAGCCGGTAACGGTTATGGCGGAGTCGGAATTGCCTTCGCCGGTGAGTATGAGCTGACGGAGGGGGCAGCCGCCCAGAAGCACGGAACCCCAGCCTACGATGCCCATGCCGAGGAAGTTCATGATGCCATCGTTATGGGCAACAGGCTGATCGGCAAAGCCGAGGTTGAACTTATTGAGGATCAGGTTGCCGATGAGCACGGTGACTATGATAGCCACGAAGCCAAGGGTAAGGCCCCACTGGTTGAACATGATGGTATCGCGTATGCCGCCCGCCATGCAGAAGCGGCTGCGCTGTGCCAGAATACCCACTACGATACCGGCTGCAAGAGCAAGTATTATAGGGGCGTGCATGGAGCCGGGGCCCTCGGTGCTCTGGGCAAACAGGGCAGGGGCGAGGCCGGCCAGCACCAGCAGGATGACCATCAGTACAGGCATCCAGGCGCCGTCGATGCAGGGCTCAGCGTAGTTGCGCTTGAGGGAGAAGCCCTTCTTGAGGGCTATGGTACCTACAAAGATGCCAGCGATAAAGCCCACAAGGCCTATAATGGCGTTCAGGTCGCCGCCGCCTATGCGGATAACCATGCGCAGGGGGCAGCCCAGGAATACCAGAGCGCCTATCATTACGCAGATGGCCAGAACGAAGCGGGTGAAGGGGGAAGAACCGCCGACGGCCTTCCATTCCTTCTTGATGAGGGCGGCTCCGGCAGCACCGGCGATGATGCCCACGATCTCAGGGCGCACATACTGTACGATTCCGGCGGAATGAAGCTTCAGGGCGCCGGCTATATCGCGCAGGAAGCAGGCGATGCAGAAGCCCATGTTGGCAGGGTTGCCGAAGGCTGTGAGCACCAGCGCCGCGATACCGACGATTACGCCGGTAAGCAATACGGGAAGATTCTTTTTCATAATAAATAATAACTCCTTTTGTTTTTTCACCTGTAGACAAAAGCCATAGGTGTGATAAACTGTATCTGAAAAGGGACTGTCCCCCTTATCAGCAAAATAAAAGTATGAGGTAATTGCCTATGTCCATATATCTCGACAACGGAGCGACTTCCTTCCCAAAGGCCCCAGGCGTGGGGGAGGCCATGCTGGACTATGTAAACAACATAGGCGCCAATGTAAACCGCTCCACCTACGAGGCCTCAAGCGAGGCGGAGATGGTGCTGATAGAGTGCCGCGAGCGGCTTTGCACGCTCTTTGGAACAGAGGACATCACCCACGCGGTGTTCACCCCCGGCATGACGGCGGGGCTGAACATGCTGCTCAAGGGCTTCCTCAGCCCCGGGGATCACGTTATAGTCAGCAGCCTTGAGCACAACGCCATGATGCGGCCCATACGCCAGCTTGAGGCTCAGGGGGTGGAGTTCTCAAGGATACCTGCCGACAGCCGCGGCATCACCGACCCAAAGGATATCCTGCCCCTTATCAGGCCCAATACAAGGCTTGTAGCCATAATGCACGCCTCAAACGTCTGCGGTACGCTGCTTCCCGTGAAGGAAATAAGCGATATATGCAGAGAGCGGGGGCTGCCGGTAATACTGGACGCGGCCCAGACCGCCGGGCATTACCCGGTAAACATGAAGGAGCTGGGCTTATCGGCGCTGTGCGTTCCCGGCCATAAGGGGCTTTTAGGCCCCCAGGGCATAGGCGCGCTGATGCTTGATGAGGAGTTCGCAAAGCGGGTCGAGCCGCTGATATCCGGTGGCACGGGCAGCGCATCGGACAGCGAGCTGCTTCCGCCCTATATGCCCGACAGGTTCGAGTCCGGCACGCTGAACATCCCCGGGATATTCGGCCTCAACGCAGCGCTGGGCTTCATACTGGATAAGGGCGTCCAAGCCTTCCGCGCCCACGAGGAGAAGCTTACAAAACGCTTCACGGATGGCCTCGAGGGCCTGCCGCTGCGCCTTGCGGGTACCAAAGAAATAAATAAACGGGTAGGCGTAATATCAATAGACTTTACCGGCCGCGATAACGCCGAGGTAGCGTATGAGCTGGACAAGCGGGGCATCATGACCCGCTGCGGGCTGCACTGCGCTCCCAGCGCCCATAAAACCCTGGGCACCTTCCCTCAGGGGACGGTGCGCTTCAGCATTGGCTATGCCAACGCCGAATGTGACGTGGACGCGGCGATTTCCGCGATAAAGGAAATACTTCGTTAAATTTTGTAAGAATTTTCTTACAGCCAAATTCTAACATGGCGGTTGTGGCTTTTCCACAGTACCGGGAGCGATTTAAAGATTATTTTGAGATATTGCTAAAGCGATAAAGAAAAGCTATAAGGGTAAAGATATGATAAAAAAAGGAACGGCAAGGGCCGTTCCTTTT
>OLSX01000790.1_pt1 | contig 31401 bp, 18 predicted proteins | sample 1673141 | NCBI WGS metagenome assembly OLSX01 (sample SAMEA3136759, study PRJEB25190) | human gut metagenome | biome: human gut; feature: human-associated habitat; material: faeces | place: Austria | collected 2013 | reverse complement strand
GAATACCGCACCGAGCTTGTTCTTACCCAAGATAAAGGCAAAGTAGGTCTGACCGCCCGCTATAATCCGGTGCAACTGGCTTATGAGGCTAATTTACGGATAGACAGTCTGGAACCTACCCATTTCATGCCCAAAGACTCTCTATTTTGGCTGACCGCCTCTGTTAAAGCAGAAGGCCGGGGCACAGACCCTTTCTCTGAACGTACATGGGCCAAACTGGACGGTAAGATATCGGATATACGCTACGGCGCCTCATCGGTATCAGACGTATCCATCGATGGCTCTCTGGAAAAGAACTTACTGAAAGTGGATCTGCTTAGCAAATACCCGTTGGCGAAAATGGATGTCTCCTTAAACGCGACCCTCCACAAGCACGAGGTGAAGGCGATGTTGATAGCGGATGTGGAGAACATGGATTTACAGGGTATGCACTTAATGGCAAATCCCTTCGCCACCTCTTTCCAGCTCTTCGCAGAGGTAGAAAGTAATCTGGATGAAGATAACACGATCGACGTTACGTTAGGAAACTGGGAGGTCGTCACCCCAAAACAAAGTTTCAAGCCGAAAACGCTGACCTTGCATGCCCGGACGGATATCGATACCACCCGTGTGTCTTTCCACGCCGGGGATTTAGGGATCATCCTCACGGGTAATGATTGCATACACCACATCACGGATAAGTTGACTAAGGTATCGAACGATATCACCCTCCAATTGGAACGGGACTCGACTGTCAATCTGGAGATCCTTCGCCCGCTCCTCCCCGATATGTACCTTGAGGTACGGGCAGGACAGGACAATCCGATCTACAACTATCTCCAAACCTATTACGTAGATTTCAAGAGCATCGCCATGAACGCCTATACCTCACCGGAAACGGGTATACGCATGGATGCCTCCATTTACGATCTGGCACGGGATACGATGCAGATCGATACCATCCGGGCAGAGATGCACCAAGATTCGCTCGGATTACTCTATAGCGCCCAAGTGATCAAGAATAAATACAGGCAGCAACAACCTTTCAGCGCCGGGCTGGACGGGCAAATACGTTATGGCTTCGGCGACGCCCGCCTTTATTTCAAGGACGGGAAAGGCGAGACCGGCTTGTTGCTCGGAATCCGGGCCGATAAGATACAGAACGGGGTCAAGTTCCATCTCTTCCCCGATGACCCGATCATAGCGTTCCGCCCTTTCAAGCTGAACCCGGATAATTACGTCGTGGTACGCAGCATGAAGGATATCGAGGCGAACCTGCGACTCAGCGGAGATAATAACGCCGCCTTGTGGATACACTCCCAAGCGGAAAGTGACGAGATGGAGGAAGTCCACGCCGAGTTGAACCAGATCGACCTTGGGATTATCTCCAACGCATTCAGCTATATCCCGCCGATGAAAGGTATATTGAACGCCGATTTCCAGTACGCTCCTTCCGACTCGGCCTTCATGGTCGTGGCGGATATGAACATTGATGATCTGTATTATGAGAACGAGCGGGTCGGCGAACTCATGTTCAACGCAGTCTATCTACCTTTAGAGCAGGGGAACCATCAAGTGGATATGCACCTTTTCCGGGACCGGAAAGAGGTGAGTGCCATTACCGCCTTATACCAGATGGGCGAGACCGACCATATCAGCGGTACTGTCGAGTTCATGCACTTCCCCTTGGATATCGCCAACCCGTTCATTCCGGATGATATGGCGAAAATGGGCGGAGACCTCGATGGTACGCTCGCTATCAGCGGACAAAGCGATAAACCCATGGCCGAGGGATATCTGATTCTCGATACCGCCTCCGTTTATGTAGGCGCCGCAGGTTCTACCTTCCGTTTCGACGATAAAAAGATAGAAATAAAGAACAACCGGATCTTGTTCAACCAATATGGTATTTACGCATACAACAAGAATCCGTTTATCATCAACGGAGAAGTGGATTTCAACAATTTATCCCGCATGACCGCCAATCTTAAACTAACGGCGAATAACTTGCAACTGCTGAACGTTAAGAAAAACGAAGAAAGCCTTGTCTACGGAAAGCTGTTCGTCAACCTGAATTCTACCGTACGCGGGCCGTTGGATGCCTTGACCATGCGAGGCGACTTGCAATTATTGGGCGGGACGAATATCACCTACGTGCTGAAAGACTCCCCGCTGACCGTGCAAGACCGTATGTCGGACATGGTAACCTTCACCTCTTTCACGGATACCTTACGCCGGCGCATGCCTCGTAAACCCCCGTTGCCGATGGGAGGCATGGACATGCTGATGACGATCCACATCGATCCCGCCGTACAAGCGAACGTGGATTTAAGTCCCGACCAGTCCAACCATATCAATCTGGAGGGTGGCGGCGATCTTTCCTTCCAGTATACCCCGCAAGGCGATATGTTCTTGAACGGACGCTACACGCTATCCGGGGGAACCATCAAGTACTCCATCCCGGTGATCCCATTGAAGGAGTTCAACGTACAAGAGGGTAGCTACGTGCAATGGACGGGCAACCCCATGGACCCGACCTTGAACCTTACGGCTACCGAGCGAGTCCGTACGTCCGTCACCCTAACCGGGCAATCATCGCCCCGCTTGGTGAATTTCGACGTAGGCATCGAACTGACCCAACAACTGGAGAACCTAGGGTTGCAATTTACCCTCACCGCCCCGGAAGACATGGCGATGCAGGAGGAACTGACCTCGAAAGGCCCGGAGGAACGGGCGAAGCTGGCTGTCAGCATGCTCGTGACCGGTATGTACCTCGGCGGAGGCGGTGGTGGCGGCAAGGTGAACGTAAATATGGGAGACGCCTTGACCAGCTTCTTGCAAAGCGAGATCAACAACATCGCCGGAAGTGCCTTGAAATCCGTGGATATCAGCTTCGGCATGGAGACGTACGACGATAATGGCGACGCCGGAGGTGGTACCCGTACCGACTACTCCTTCCGCTTCGCCAAGCGATTCTATAATGACCGTATCCGTGTGGTTCTAGGCGGCCGTATCTCTACCGGCGAGAACATTAACAATGGACAGGCGCAGCCGTTCATCGATAACGTATCCGTAGAATATCGGTTAGACAGCAGTGGCTCCCGTTACGTCAAACTTTTCCACGACAAGAACTACGAGAGCCTGCTGGAAGGCGAGATCACGGAGACCGGAGCCGGTATCGTGCTCCGCAAGAAAATGATGCATCTCAGGGAGCTATTCAACTTCAAGAAAACGAAAGTGAAACCAGTGAAAGAGGAAACAGAAAAGGAATGAATATGAAAAATGTTTTAATATATTTTAGGAAGGATGCCCTCCTAGAGCAGGGAAACATGCCTTCCCAGAGCAGGGAAACATGCCTTCCCAAAGCAGGGAAGGATACTTCCCCAGGGCGAGGGGGGGTGTCTACCCAAAGAGCGATCCTATCGTCGCTGGCGCTACTCGGGCTGCTGGCCTTCTTACTCACCTCTTGCTCCACCACGAAGAACCTTCCCGAGGGAGCGGTCCTATATACCGGTATCAAGAAAATAGAGGTGAAGAACGAGGATAAGACCAAACCCGGCGAAGCCGCCTTGGAAGAGGTCGAGGCCGCCCTAGCCTATCCCCCCAACAACGCCTTGCTGGGAAGCTCCTCGATCCGGGTGCCCTTCCCCTTCGGCCTGTGGGTCTACAACGCTTTCGTGAACAAGAAAGGGAAGGTCGGCAAGTGGATCTTCAACAAGCTGGCGTCGAAACCGGTGCTGATCACCACCGTGAACCCGGAAGTCCGTGTCAAGGTAGCCCGGAACCTATTGAACGAATACGGTTATTTCAATGGAGAGACCTCTTTCGAGGTCGTACCCGATCCCAAGAATCCCCGGAAGGCGAAGCTGGAATATAGCGTCACCATGAACGATCCGTATACGCTAGACAGCATCCAATACGTCCATATCCGTCACCGTGCCGACTCATTGATCGATGCCACGATCGGCGATCGTATCCTCCACAAAGGAGAGAATTTCAATGTCGTCCAGTTGCAAGCCGAGCGGGAACGCATCTCGTCCTTGCTCCGTAACAACGGCTATTACTATTTCCGTCCCGATTTCATCACCTATCAAGCGGATACCTTGTTGAACCCCGGGAAAGTGGCCTTACGGGTGGCCCCGAAGGAAAGCCTGCCCCCCTCGGCCCTCCGCCCTTGGAAGCTCGGGGATATATCCGTCTGGCTAAACGGTTACCAGAATGAGACTCCCACGGACTCGATCCGCTATAAGGACCTTACGATCCATTATGAGGGCAAGCTAAGGGTTCGCCCCTCGGTCATTTACAACCGTTTATATTTCAAGCCGGGGGAACTTTACAACCAGCGGGCGCAGGAACGGACGCAAACCGCCCTGTCCCGCTTGGGTATCTTCCGTTATGCCGAGTTGCAATATTCCCCCCGTGATACCATGCGCCGTCAAGATACGCTGGATCTGCGGATCAATACGGTCTACGATCTTCCATTGGACGGCGAGCTCGAGTTGAACGTTACCGCCAAGAGCAACGACCAAGTGGGTCCGGGCGCCATTTTCAGCGTGACCAAACGGAATGTCTTCGGAGGGGGCGAGACCTTCGGCGTGAAACTCCGCGGCTCTTACGAATGGCAGACCGGCAACAAGCTGGATGGTAGCAACTCCAAGATCAACAGTTATGAGTTAGGCTTGACTACCACGCTGACTTTCCCACGGGTATTGTTCCCTACATTCAGCAAACGGGACATGAATTTCCCGGCCAGCACCACCTTCCGCCTCTATGCGGACCAGATGAACCGAGCCCGTTTCTTCAAGTTGCTGGCATTCGGTGGTGACGCCTCGTATGAGTTCCAGCCTACTGCCACGTCTCATCATTCCATCACCCCTTTCAAGCTGACGTTCAACTTGCTCCAGCATACCACGCACGAGTTCGACAGCATTACCAACGTGAATAAGGCTCTAAAAAAGAGTTTGCAAAATCAATTCATCCCGGCCATGAACTATACCTATACCTATGATGATTCCCCGATTACCAGTCGCCGGAACCATCTTTGGTGGCAGGCATCCGTTACCCAAGCGGGCCTTGTCTTGGATGGGATTTATGCGTTAGCCGGGAAGAAATTCAATAAAGAGGATAAGGAATTACTCGGCAACCCCTTCGCCCAATTCATCAAGGGAACCGCCGAGATACGTTATAATTACGCCCTCGGGCATAAGCAATATCTCGTAGGCCGATTAATGGCCGGCGCTATTTATAGCTACGGCAACGCCCGTACCTCCCCTTATAACGAGCAATTCTACATCGGCGGAGCGAATAGCATCCGTGCTTTTACGATCCGCAGCATCGGTCCCGGACGCTACTATCAAAACAGCGATAACAATAAATACGCTTACATCGACCGTACGGGTGATCTTAAATTCGAGGCCAACCTCGAATACCGCTTCCCGATCCTTGGCGACCTGCATGGGGCCACTTTCCTCGACAGCGGTAACATCTGGCTGATCCGGAACGATCCGGATCGTCCCGGCGGACAACTGAAATGGGGTAGCTTCCTCAAGGATCTAGCCTTGGGAACCGGCTTCGGCCTGCGTTACGACCTCACCTTTATCGTCATCCGTTTCGACGTGGGTATCGGTCTGCATCTCCCTTACGATACCGGAAAGAAAGGCTATTACAATATCCCGAAATTCAAGGACGGCATGGGTTACCACTTCGCTATCGGATACCCCTTCTAGCTGTTCCATTCCTAGGATTCTGTGGTCTTATCCAAGGTATTTCATTTTCAATAGGTCAACCCTAATTGGAAATGAGATACTTTTGCGCTCTCATTTTAATAACAAACAGATTAATTAACGAACAGAATCATGAAGAAGATTTTTTACTTAATGTTGGTAGCCCTTACTGTGGGTATGTTCACCGCTTGCGACGACGATGATGAGAATACCCCTCAAATCAACAACCCGGAACCCAAGGAACAATGGGGCAAGACGCTTCGAGGCGACAATCAAACCCTACTGGCCTTTCCTGATATCTATGCCGATTATTGGGAATACACCTATTCTTACAAAGATAATCCAAACATCGGCCTTCGTTTGACTGGAAAGTTCCCGAAGTCACGCTTCTTCAACTTCACGGTTTATAACGACGAGACCCAAATAGACGTATCCAGCATTGAAGACGTAAATATCCAACCCGACGACAGCTCCATCAACCCTTATGTAAAGGAAACAGATGACTACGGAGCAAATGGCTATACGATTTACATCATTCCCGCTAACACCCCCGCCAGCGCACGTGCCTCGATGAAGAACATATGCGAGTTTCCGGAAGATGTCAATATGGTCTCCATTTTCATGCGTCTTTACTTGGCGAAACAATATAGCGGCGATGAGTATGGCGGCGTGGACATGCCTGCTATCCAAGCTTTCGATGTGACTACAGGTGAGGAAGTAGATTTCCCGAAGCGTGAGGTCTGCAACATCCACGAATCGTTGAACTTGCCGCCGATGGATTTCTCCGCCGACCTGCCGCAACTCCCGTTCATGCGTGCCCCGCTGAGCCTAATGTACCCGAACAGCCCGGCAGAATACCTATTCGCCCGCATCAAACTGAACGAAGGGGAGGTAGCAACTTTCCGTTTCATCCCTCCTACGGCTCCTAAAAGCGTAAGCGAATACGCCACCGCCGATGTACGATACTGGTCCATATGCCTTGGGTCAGCCGAGACCTACTCGTATGCCTCTATTTACGACAAAGAAATGCCTAAAGTGGACAAGGAAGGTTTCGTAACCTTTATCATAGCGGACGCCAACTCCGCCAAACTGCCCGATCTCCAAGCGAAGGCGGAAGCCAACGACGGTACATATATACTGACTTGGAACCGTAAGGAGCAAGGAGATGGAATCCTTGCCTTATACCGCAACATGGTGATCAACGAGAATTATCCACATTCCATGCGCAAGTTGATGGAGTCCGTTCCTCTAGCGGCCGCCGGCGGCGATATGAGCGGTTTCAACCCGATGAAGATGATCGCCATGCTCGCTATGGGCAACTGGGGACCACAAGGCTATAAATTCAGCGAGGACGATTTCTTGAGCGATAGCTTCAATTACGCCAATATCCGAAGAATGAAATAAACCAATAGACATATCGTATTTTCAAGTCCCCTCGTATCCGGTCTTAACCGGAACAAGGGGACTTCCTTTTCACACTCTTATCATAAACCATGGAATTTAGATTCCTTATAGACGGGCGGTAATATAATCGATGATCTGCAGACAAAGGTTTGTGGTCTGCTCGTTCACGTCCAGCTCCGGATTCAGCTCTACCAAATCCATCGACTTAACCAGATTCGTAGACAACATATGATCCACGAAGTTATTAAACTCATCCGGCATCAGTCCCTCACACACACGAGTTCCCGTGCCCGGAGCGAAACGGGGGTCTATGCTATCCACGTCTATGCTGAAATGCACGTTGCGGATCTTCCGTTCCTTCAATTTCCGCTTGATGTCCTCAGCTACGAAGCCGATGCCTTTCAGATGGATCGTCTCCATCGTATAGACACTCAGCTTCTCCCGCTCGATCAAATCCCACTCGCCCTCATCCAGACTGCGGGTCCCGACCAAGAATACGTTCTGCGGATTCACCTTATTCCCGGGAGCGTAGATATTCACCAGTTCCTCGCTTCCCATCCCCATCAACGCACTCAGAGGCATCCCGTGGATATTACCACTGGGAGAAGTCTCGCTGGTATTGATATCCCCATGAGCGTCCAGCCAGATAATACCGAAATCATCATAACATTTACCCACGCCCGAGGCGCTACCTAAACCCAGCGAATGATCCCCGCCAATCACCAAGGGGAACGCTCCTCCACGCAATGTATCATAAACCAACTCCGCCAGATTCGTATTCACCTCCACGATCGCATCCAGATATTTCATGCTGTTACCCCGTACGAACTTATCCGCCTCGCTAACAGGGGGTACATACAAATTACCCAAGTCAAAGGCTTTATGCCCGTTCTTCCGGATCACCCCCATCAATCCCCGTTCCCGAAGGTGGTTCGGGGCACGCTCTACGCCAGCCCGGTCACATCCCAGATTCAAGGGAACACCTATTACATTTATCTTCATACACTAGAATTTAGCGAACGTATCTCGTATAATGCCAATCGCTTCCATCATTTGCTCCTCAGTAATCACCAAAGGAGGCGTGAAGCGGATGATATGATCGTGGGTAGGCTTGGCTATCAAGCCGTTTTCCTTCAACGCCAAACAGATGTCCCATGCCGTCTTCCCATCTTTAGGTTCCGTCACGACAGCGTTCAACAAGCCCTTACCCCGTACTTTCTTTATCATAGGATTATTAATCCGCTCCATCTCACCACGGAACAGCTCACCCATCTTAAACGCATTCTCCGACAAATGCTCGTCACGTACCACCTCCAAGGCGGCGATAGCGACTTTCGCCGCCAACGGATTTCCACCATACGTAGAACCGTGCTCTCCCGGAGCGATCGTAAGCATGATCTCATCGTCCGCCAATACCGCCGAGACCGGACTGACCCCACCGGACAACGCCTTTCCCAAGATCAAGATGTCCGGACGAATCCCCTCGTAATCACAAGCCAATAACTTACCGGTACGACCGATACCTGTCTGTATCTCATCCGCGATAAACAACACATTATGCTGATGGCAAAGATCATAGCAAGCCCGCAGATAACCATCGCCGGGCACCACGACCCCGGCCTCACCTTGGATCGGTTCCACCAAGAAGCCTACTACATCGGGATCTTTCAAGGCCTCGGCCAAGGCATCCACCTTATTATAGGGTATCTTTATAAATCCGGGCGTATAAGGGCCGAAATCGGCGTAGGAACTAGGATCGGTGCTCATGGAGATAATCGTGATCGTACGTCCGTGGAAATTCTCGCTACAAACCACGATCTTCGCACGCTCCGGAGCGACCCCTTTCCGACGGTATCCCCAACGGCGGCAAAGCTTCAAAGCCGTCTCTACCGCCTCGGCCCCCGTATTCATCGGCAAGAGCTTATCATATCCGAAAAACTTACAGGTAAATTCCATGTACTCACCCAGTATATCCGCATGAAAAGCACGGGATACGAGCGTAAGCTTCTCCGCCTGCTCCATCAGGGCCTTCACGATCTTAGGATGGCAATGTCCTTGGCTCAAGGCAGAATAGCCAGACAAGAAATCAAAATAACGTTTTCCTTCCACGTCCCACACGAACACGCCTTCGCCTCTTCTGAGAACGACCGGCAGAGGATGGTAGTTGTGGGCACCATACTTCTCCTCTCTGGTAATGTAATCTTCCGGTTTCATACTATAATTGAGTTTAAATGACTAGCATATTGTAAGCGTTTACATCGGGATAGCTCAAAGATAAGCATTTGCGGCTAACCAATTGATTACGGGTATGTATGTTAAGAAACATATCCACAAAAAAGAAGGGATGCCCCGCTCTCCCCAAGGAGAAACAAGGGCATCCCTCTCACGTCAAACAAACAACGCTTAGTTCCGTATCCGTACCTTATAGGTCTGGTCGGCTATCCGGACAAGATAGACTCCCGCGGGAAGAGCGTGTCTTGTCTCGCCGGGAACGACCGCAAACCGGGCACGACTAGCACCCGACAGGCCGACAACCCATGCCTCAGCCGGACGATCCGCACGGATATGGAGGGCGTTGGCAGAGGTCCAAACCGCTATGCCTCCCTCTACCGAGGCATTCGATGTCGGGACATCCGGGGTATCCGGGGTGTCGGGTGTGTCAGGATAATCGGGATCCACCGGCCCAGATTTGGGCGTATAGCTTACCACGAACGGGCTGAAGCTGGCAACGGAGATCTCCATATAATCATCCTCTAATGTCAAATTGTTATTACCCTCGGAATACACGTCTACCACGCCGTCCGAGCGGAGGTGGATAATCACGATATCATGTTGGGTTTTATTTACGCCTTCCGGATACGGGATACGTACCGTCACGATATCGGAGGGCTGCACGGGAGTTACGGCGGTAGTGGTGGATGCGTCGGTAGCGGAAATCGTGGTCGTCACCTTAACCAAGGTCACTTCCATCACGATCTTCGGGGCATCAGGAGCGATACCCGCATCTTGGGCGGCAGCTTTCGCTTTCTCTTCAATCTCAGCCTTTTTCGCTGGGTCTTCTATATCTTCCTTCACCAAGCGGAGGCTGGAGAGTTCCGTATCCGATGGCAGGGATACGGCATCGGGGATGATCACGATCGGGTTATCATCCGTTGGAACATTCGTTCCCTCCTGCCCTTCCTTTTCCTTGGGAACGGCCGGCGTACCGATCGTAGCGATCTCTTCCGGAGTCACGGAAGATTCCTGCGTAAAGGCAGCGGTTATCGTCAAGTCGTCGGTACCGGAGACGGTAATATTCCCAGATGCTAGCGGGTCATCATTCACTTTGTAACTCACGAATTCGTACTTTGGCAAGGCCGTATGTGCCAAGCTCAACTCAGTACCAACGGGTACGGCATCGCCGGATTTCACGCTCACTTCCTTACCCTCTTTTGTATAAGAAACGGAGATCGTACCGCCTTCCGGCTGCAGGATCTTGACGTAATATTCCGACTCGAGAAGTACCGTGAAGTTTACCTCATACGTACGCTTGGTCTGTCCATCCTCGGCGGTAACGACCAAGGTAGCCTTGGCCGATCCACTCTCGAGCGATACGGTAGCCGTGAACGATCCTGTCGGTTCTACGGAAACAGGCGATCCATTCACGAGCAGCTCAGCCTTCGCATCGACCAGCTGGCCGGATAAGGTGAGGGTAGCCGATTTCTGCGTGGAATTTGGGAGCAGCACCTCATATTTCATCGTAGAGGCAAGAAAACCGGGAAGCGGGGTAACCTCCCCACTTCCTTCCTTATACGATAGGGAACTCAAACGGGCTTCCGAGGACAGAGCCACGAGGATAGGCTCAAATTTCACCTCAGCCTCCACCGTATAGGCCGGCATCAAGAAGTAGGTCGTACCATCTTTCTCTTTCTGCAACAGAACAGTATTGGTTTTATCCCCGACCTTCCCGGATACCTTCAAGGAGCCGAACACCATTTGGTAGCCTTTGTTGGGGGTGGCGGCAATCGTCACCTTCGTACCGGAGGCGACCTCGCCGCCGGAAACAATCGAACTACCCGGAGCATCGGCGGTACTCAAGGTAAGCGTACCGTTCGCCGGGTTGGCGAAGGTGACGGTGGACTGGATCTTCTCGTACTCCACCTCTACCGTGACCGGGAAGTCCGGCATGGTGAAGGTGTAGAGGTAGGCGATACCGCTACTGGCATCGGGCTTAAACGTAGCCGGTACCGTTTCGGAGGGCGTACCCGTGCGGTAAACCTTCGGGTAACCGGAAGCCATTCGGTAGCCGTCGGCGGGGGTGACGGTAATCGTCACCTCGGTGCCGGAATGCAAGGTCGTAGGGGATGTGAGGGTCTCACCGTCCGCCGAGATCGATAAGGAGGCAGATCCTTCTGCGGGAGCCTCGAAAGTCAACATGAAAGGAAGAGCGGGGTAGTCGGGACGGGCCTTCGTCTCGATCCCTTCCTGCGCCCGGGCGGTCATCGAGAAGACCGCCAGCAGGCATACGAGCCATAAACTAGTATATCGTTTCATATCAAAGCGCTATTTTATAAGTAATGTTATTGATTCGGATCATGTAAATACCGGAAGGCAAGGCCAAGCGGGTATCGCCGGGGGCGATAGAGGCGGCGTAGACGGTACGTCCGTCGGAGCGTACCACGGTAAGCGCGGCGGCCTCCCCGGAATAGACATGCAGCGCACCGTCGGCGGCCCAGATACGGACAGCGGCGGTAGCGGTAGCGATCTCGTTGGCGGTCACCACGGAGCCATCGCACACACCCACGCTACGAACCAGCGAGCGGGTGACGGCATTGGCGGTGATGTATGCCTCGAAAGGCTTCAGCACATAATCCGCCTCCTGAAGGTCGAAGCGGGTACCCTCGGCATTGAGCACGTAGATACCACGGAGCGTAAGGTTGGCGAGATTCGGGTTCGTCCGGAAGAGGAACACGCCGTTCTCGAGGGCATCGCCGGAAGCGACCGTAGCCGTAGCCGGTATCTCGATCGGTGCGTCGGAGGCTGTTTGGCTAAAGGTTACCCGAGTCAAGGCTGCGTCGGCGGCCAACAGATAGGGGCTACCGGCGGTGAGATCGACCCTTTTCCCGTAAAGGACAGAGACCTCTTCCCAACCTTGGGCAACGGCCTCCTTAGCGGTGTAGCCGGTGGCGGCATAAAGGATTAGCCCACTACCATATTCCGCAGAGGCTGTCAATTCGATAGGGCTACCGAAGGTCGTCCATTTGTTATTCAGCGAACGGTTGGTTTTGAAAGTCTTGGACACCTTCAGCGCATTCGTTGTCACGACCTGCGCACCCTCCTCCAATGTCAACTCAAAGACGGACGCATTCTCGCTATCGACGGTAAGCACGCCATCGGATTTAACGATGACACTCTGTGACAGGCCGGCCTCGGAGAGATTCTGATTGCCGGAGATCTCGACCTCTTTCCAATCACTCACCTCCGTAAAGGTCGTTACCCTACCATCCGCCTCGGGAGCAGGGAAGCGATCGATTGCCGTGCCTTCGCTATCGAAGCCTTTCTGCGGGATAAACGTACTAGCTTTCATCTCCCAGAGCTTATACTCCTCGCCCGCCGTAACGGTAGTGGCTAAGGTCTTGTTGTAGCGTTTTACTTCGATGGGCTGGGATGAGCGAGGCAGAAACCTTATCGTAGCGCCAGCATCTCCCGCCTCATCCGTGAACAGACATTCCATCCAAGCATTGGTAAGGGTACCGGTGTTATGGATAGCGGTGTGGGCACAATGGAAAGTGGTATAGCCATTTACCGGATCAAGCACGCTGAAGGTGCCAGAGTTATCGAGGCAGTAATGCATATCGGACGAGCTGCTGTTTTCAATGCGGAAGCTGCTGCCCGACAGCCTCAAGGTGCCTTTATTGATCAAGGTAGAGGCACCGGACGAGCCGAGGATCGAACCGGTCTGCGCAATTGTCAGATCGCAACCTTCGTTGACGGTCAAGGCAGCACCGTCGGTCGGGCGTATCGTTACGTAATTCAACGTCAGCGTCGGGTTGCCAGTAGCGGTGGCGACGATGAGCTTGTTGGCGGAAGGGCCTGGGGGTGACGATATTTTGCCGTTGAAACGGGTCTCCGTTCCGGCTCCCTTTTTATAACTCCATTTGTTGTTGGAGTAGAAGAGCATGAAGGTCATCGTATCGCTAGAAGACAAGGGCAGTGACAACAAGGACCTCAGATAGGAGGCAGACGACAAGCCGGACTGGCCGGGGATAATAGTACTCGCGTAAGCTGTAGGCAGACCGTCAGCGCCATAGCCGGCAATAGCTTTCAGTTGCGGGAGCAGGCCGTTCTCGGCGGTACCGATGGCGGTGAAGGCTTGTGTATTTTCGGGGCCTGCCCAAGCGGCGATCTCGGCGGCGACATCATCGAGGTAAGTGTCGGCACCGTTTGCCTTATCGCTACCTATGTTATCGGTAGGGACGGCTGGCGTATTATCTCCTATCGTCAGTTGGATCATGGTGCTGGCGTAGTTGTCGAGAAGGGTAACTTTATTAGTAGGTGAATCAGATCCGAGAATCCGACCGACCTGTTTATCCGACGTATTTCCTAAGGCTTTCACGCCGGCGGTAGTTAAGGCGAGGCAATTCTTTATCGTTATATTAATGTTTCCAGCAAAAGCTTGCCCCACAATACCACCTGCGGCAGCTATCCGGCTGTCGCTGTTTGATCCTGCAGAAACAGCGCCTGTGGCAAAACAAGATTCAATCGTCGTTTTCTCAGATAGTCCGGCAATGCCGCCGGAATAAGCATTAGCAGCGGAAGATTTAGCGATTATCCACCCTGTCGAATAGCAGTGCGATATGCTACAATTACCGCTACTATAGGCTCCGATACCGCCCGCATATGCGGCATCGCTAGAACCAGAACCGGTAGCAGTAACACGGATATCCTCCGTATTGAAGCAGGAAACGATAGAAGAGCCATTATTAGTCGCTACGATTCCACCACCACGACCCATCTTTCCGGTCATAGTGACAGCTCCCCTGTTTGAACAAGCGCTAATCACCGAACCTTCAGAGTAACCGGCAATTCCACCGAGAGACCCAGAATTGCCGGTCACAGAAAAACTAACCTTGCATTGATTATGGCAATTGATGATTTTTCCATTCTTTACATAACCTGCCACGCAGCCAAGATAGTAAGCGGTGTCTTGAGCATTAGCAATAGTTGTCAAATTAATATTGTCAGATCCTGCCATCGTCAGATTCCGCACGGTCGCTCCATACAGATAACCGAAAAGGCCGATATAGTAAAACGAGGCCGAGGAGATCGTCATTCCGGTAATCGTATGGCCGCCACCATCGAAGGTGCCTTGAAAGTAGTAACGTGCATCGAAGCCTTTATAAGTCCCTATCGGTATCCAATTAGCCTCGAAGCCGCTCGCCACGCCTTGGGCAGGTTTCGCCAGCGAGATATCGTCCGCAAGCGTAACCGTACAGTCCTTGAAGCCCTCGGAGGCGGGATAGGAATCGGTATAGGTTTTATCGGCATCGGCGATTGTCTTCCCGTTATTCGTCACCCAAGCGATCCACGCGAGGCCGCAGGCGGTCTTGACGGTGTAGGTAGTGCCGGAGACGGCGACATCGGTGCCAGTCGGGCCGACATTGGCTAATTTGGCGTACTCGGGCCAGTCGGCGGGGAGAGTCGTCATGCCTGAGAAGGAGACTAATTTATCTTCCGTTGCCGTAAAGACGGTTGTTCCTTTCGAATCCATCAGTTGTTCGTTGCCCAGCCAAAGGGTGTAGCCGGTGTTCTTTGTGACGTTGATGGCGAAACCCTTCTTTTTACTGTCGGTGGTGAATTGGATAGCGGGATCGAACGATTGGCCGCTAGCGTCTTTCACCTCGAGCGTCTGGCCACTCGTTGGGGCGGTGGCGAACTGCCATTGGAGGAAGGGGGATTTCACTCTAGAGCTTCCATAAATTGCGTCTCCATCTTTATCTTCCGAAGAAACCGTTACTTTCGCGTCTTCGGTAGCCGAGAAAGCACTCCTATTGTCTAGAAACACAGCAACAGCTTCCGCCGTGACAGTTATCTTGCCTTTGAGGGTGCTATTTATAGCAGAACTAGTAGAGTACAGATATATTCCATATGATCCAGTTCCTTCCGCGGCGATATTCAATCCGGCGGTGCCACCATCCAGAAGCAGGATGCATCCTTGGTAGTTATTAATCACATCCTTTTTCGCTTTCAGGTTACTGGCAGAGTTGCCTGTCGCTTGGATACAGAACGGTTTACTGCCCTCCAGATAAAATAATGAGCCGTCGGCAGTAGTGGAGGTCAGGTTTAGACCATCCAATTTTAGGATCGGGTAGCTGTCAAGATTATTCGCGTCGGCTATCGCTTTCTCGCTTTTGATATTGATCGCGCCCTGCTGCCAGTTTGCGTTCGTGCCCGTCAGCGTACCGGAGAACTCGGTGTCGGTGCCATTAGTCCCGATCTTGTAAAACCAAGCGTAATCGGTCGAGCCGGCGGTTTTCGGTTTATAGGTGAGGGTTAGTTTATCAGTAATACTAGTACTAGCCACGTCAAGCGGCTGTGGCTGCGCTTGCGCTCCTGCCATTGCCGGCCCCCATAGGGCCAGCGTCAGGATACAGAACATCCGCACGGCGGCCCGGAGGGAGAGCCGCGCGGATATCTTTCTAGAAAGATAAAATTCGTTCATATGGATTCGATTTTAAGTGTTTGACAATTTGCTAGGCTCAGATCTCGTCCGGGCTCTCGCTATCGCCGCCGGGGTTCTCGGGGTCGGGCGCAGGGTCGGGTGTGGGATAAGGCTTGTCGTCGGACTTGGAGGGGCTGGTGGGGCCTCCCTTGGCGGCGATGAGGTTCTTATACTTGCGGAAGATCTGGTTCACGGTGTCGATGAAGGCGTTGATGGCCTCGGTAGGCTCAAGTACGGCGTAGGCGTTGACACGCTGGATGATGAGGTCGAGGGTCTCGTCGGTCGCCTTGCGGGCCTTGGTGGTATCGGTCTTCACACGGGCGGAGTACTCGTCGGTGCGGGTGATGTCGAGAGCCTTGTAGGCATCGTTCAAGGTTTTCAACTGGGCCACGTAGGTGTCGAGGTGGAGGGTCTTGAGGGCTTCCGATACGTCAGCCTTGGCGAGGTCGAGCAGCAGGCCGTCGATCAGGGCGGTCTCCTCGGCGTAGGCCTTGGCGTAGATCTTGTCGTAGGCCCGCAGCACGCTGTCTACCAGCAGGGCGGGGGTACGCAGGGTCTCGTCGGGGCATACCTTATAGGAGCCGTTCATGGAGTAGATGAACTGGAGGGTCTTGTCACGCTCCTTGTCTTTCGCCTCCAGCTGGGCGGTGGAGGCGCTCTTGGTGACGCGGTTCACGCACTCCGCCTCCCGGTCGATGCATTCCTTGTAACCCGGGGCGAGGGCCTCCAGATGGAGGGCGGCCACGGTCGTATCCAAGATACGGGCGTAGATCTCGTTGTTCATGTTCATGTGGCCGGCGTTGGTCAACGCGGTCTTCGATACCGATCCGATTTGTTTCGCTAAACTCATACTGTTTGTTGTTTTTTCGTTAATACTTTCCTCTTGTCCGCAGACGTAAGGTTTCCTACAAATGCAGGATAATCCCTTTGATAATCATATATTTTTCTATCAAACAATGCCTACGGGTGTCGAAATCTCTCCCGAGGCCCCGGAAAGGGCCGCTACGATCGTAGGGATCGCTCCGGAGGTCTCGGGAGGGACCGCTACGGCTGTCGGCATCGCTCCGGAGGCCTCGGGAGGGATGGCTACGGTCGTAGGGATCGTTTCCGAGGCATTTCGCTAGTCCGTCGCTTTCGTAAACCGGATCGGCCAGTCCAATGCCTTGGTGGTGTAGACCGGGAAGATCCATTGCTTATGGTTGGTCGCCTTGTTCCGGCCAAACCAGCTGTCGCCCTCGTTGAGGTCGTTCTCTTGGTCCACCCCGAAGCGGTACGGCGGGTTCTCGCTCTTCAATTTATACTCCTTGCTTCCCCAATAGGCCGGGAATTGCTCGTCGATGGAGTAAGGAAGCGTCATGTCGGTACCGGGCGAGGTGGCGATCACGTAGTATAGGTCATCGCTCTTCCCCTTGCGGGCGATGCCCACGCCGGAGACCGGTTCCTTATGGCTGTCGTCGGGCGAGAACTTCAAGCAAACGTAATGGTTATCGATCGCGTCCCACATCATTCCCGATTCGGCGTCCTGCCCCCGCGGTTCGAAGCCGTGCTTGCGGGCGTCGTCCTCCTTCATGAAGCGCATGTGGTAGATGGGGCGGCACTCGTCCTTGAAGTCGAGGGCTACCCACCAGAGCTGGTCGGCGTTATCCCCCACGTCGAGGTACTCGTGGGCCGAGGTATCGAGCATCTTGCCGATCCGCGAGTCGTTCGGTCCCTTGGTATTCAGCACCAGCGGGCTGTAGATGCGCTCCTTGCCGTCCGGCCCGGTGAAGACACGTTGTCCGGCGGGATCCCCGTGATTGTCCTTCCCGGTACGCATCATGAAGTCGGCCAGGATCAGCTGCGGTTTCTTGGCCAGCTTCGAACGCGCCTCCACGTAGGGGTCCAGATATTTCTTCAGCGCGTCTTGCCGCGCGTAGTTCTTCGTCAGGTAATACAGGGGGACCAGGAAGCAACGGGTGGTATCGCCCCTCGGGCCGTAGCTTACGAGGTGGAGGTTGCTGTTCTCGTCGGCGATGGACTTGTCCCAGCTCTCGAAGTCCACGGAGGCGTTGCCGCCGGTGATGATCATGATGCTCTCCTCGGACATATGCTCGTTCAGCTCCGACTTCGTATAGCCGCCCCCGGCGCCGATCTTGCCGCCGTGGGTACCCATCACGCGGTAGTAGGTCTGGAGCCAGTTCTCGTTCTCTCCCGCCGGCGACGACGACTTGGCGGAAAGCTCCGCCTCGGCGGCGAACACCGTCTCGTCGTAATAGAGGTTCTCCTTCCGGCTGTAGATATAGGTATAGCTCCCGCCGAAGACACCGCCCACCAGCACGTGGGTGCCGTAGGTGTCGTATAGATCGTAGATGCCCTTCTGCGTGTTGCCGTATCGCTTGTAGAGGTCGCTATTGGTTTCGTTCAGCAAGCGCGAGGCGGTCGTGGTGAGGAACGGCAGGAAGACGTCGGGATCGCTGGCGGAGGTATAGATGGCGGTGGCCATATGCAGCTCCACCATCGGCTTGACATGCACGTCCACGTGATACTCGAAGCGGTTGGACGAGGTCTGGTTATGCTGGAACCGCTGGTCGAAGGAGCCAGAGAAGAGTTTCGACCTCGTAGGCGTAGGAGCGCCTTGGTTCGTGAAGCCGAGGCTGCTCACCGAGATGCCGAGCTCCTGCCACATGTTGTCCACCATCTCCTCGTAGTCCACGCCGGAGCGTTCCCGTCCCCACGACTCGGCGTGGGGGGTCTTCACGAAAGCCTCCGTGCCGTACATCAGGTCGAAATCTAGGAAAGGCTCGCTAGGGGCGGCGAAGATATCGCCCGCCGTGTTCACCGTCTTGCCCACGTTGTGCATATAGCTCGGGGCGTTATCCGACGCTGAGCTTTCCAGCTTGGGTTGCGACACGAGGAAGAGCGTGTCCGTCGCCGCCTCCCCCGACTTGCTGGCGATCCCCCGCAGGGCGATCTTCTCGAGGAAAGGCTTACGCTCCACCTCCTTCTTGAGGTTGAGCACGAGGAAGCGGCTCTCGGCCCCCTGCCTCATCTCCCAATCGAAATACTTGCCGCTGAACTCGAAGTCGCGGATACGATCATCGTGCACCGGGATGGCGATCTCGCCCTCTCACGGATGGATGATGAACAGCCGGTTGCCGTCCGACTCGTCGGAGAGGTTGAACTCCGCCACACGCTGGGGGACGTACACTTCCGTGTCGTCGTCGGAACATCCCGTGAGGAAGGCCGACACCACCAGCGTCAAAATACCGAAAAATAAAGATTCTCTTCTCATACTGATTCTTCTTAGATAAAGGTGTATACTCTATATTATAATGTAGGGAGTTCGCCTCCCCATGACCCTATTCGATCGCCCGTACCCATTCGTCCATGCCCTTGGCGGCCTCCGGCGGCATCTTCTGTTTCAGCCGGTAGCGGGTGGTGTGCAAGCTTCCGATGGAGATAGACATCTTGTCGGCGATCTCCCGGTTGCTCAGGTTCATCTTGATCAGCATGCAAAGCGTTTCCTCCGCCGGCGTGATCCCCGGCACCCGCTCCCTAAGCGTCGGCAGGAAACCCGGATACGACGCCCGGAACGATCGGTGGAACGATCCGTTCCCTTTTCGCTCCGGATCGGCGGGAAGGCACGAGGCCAGCAGGGGCTCCTTCCGTATCGGGCACTCGGCGGCGTGACGCTCCAAGTGTTCCGACAGTACGTCGAACCGCTCGTCGATCCGCCGGCGCAGATGCTTCCATGCGAACACCCAGCAGCCCCCGCAGAGGAGGAGCGCCAGCATCCCGCACATCATCAAAATCCGTAAGTATGACCCTTCCATTACTACTTCGTTTTTGTTTCTCAAAGGAAACCATTCCTATCCTTATACGACGAATTCTTTTTTGAGCAATCCGCTCAACAAGTCCTCAACAACGGCCTTATCCGCACGAAATGCGATCATCAATTTAATTGACACGCCGCTCGGGGCACCGGTGGTACGGACAAGTCAAAGGTACGCCGCCGGGCCTTCGGACGGATAAAAAACCAATAGATGATTCAATCGATTTATCCCCCGGAACACGCTATTTTCCATGAAAAACGGCGTATATTCGCGATAAACCATAAAATCCTACGCAGATGAGAGACATCACGCATTTCCTGCTAGCCACCCTCCTCTCGCTAGCCACCCTCGCTTGCCGGCACGACACGCCTCCCGCGGACGGCTCCCTCTCCCGGCAGCTTCCGCCCGATACCAAGGAGATACTCCGGCAGCTCAACGACCGCGACAACCGGGAGGAGGCCTTGCGCCTCGCCGACAGCCTCGCCGCTCTTCCCCCTTCCGACGACCCGTGGCTAGAGATCCGTATCGCCCAAGCGGTAGCCAACACGCTCTATAAATTCCGCCGCGACCCTTCGGATGCGATCCGTGTGCAAGAAAGGGCCCTCGCCGTCTATCGCCTCCACCCCGATGCCGCCGACGATCCGGCCGACCTGCTCTCTACCCTCGGCCATTATTACCGCTGCAAGGGAATGCGGGAAAAAGAGGTGGAAGTCATACAGGAAGCCATGGACTGGTGCGTAGCCCACCCCGAGAAGCTCAACCGGGGTTTCGTCTACACCTTCGCCGACCTCTCCTCCACCTATAGCGACCTCGGATTGTACGACAAGGCTATGGAGGCCATCTCACGCTCCATCGACTACTCCCTCCAGTTGGATAGTTTTACCATCAGCGACCTCTACCGGATGAAAGCCGGGATATTCTGGGAGCTGGAACAGCACGACTCTACCTTATATTACGCACGGCAGGCCTTAAAGAGAGGGGAGGAGCTGAAAGAGAACGCCTATGTCCTCGCCGCCAAAAACATACTTTACAATTATTACTACGAATATGTGCCCGACTCTATCCCTGCCGCCCTCGAAGGGTACAAGGAATTGATAGAAGAGGAAGAAGCGATCTCCGCGGGGTATCAAGATCTTTTCAAATTCATGCTGGGGGCCTGCCTCGTACGCGACGGAAAGCCGGAAAAAGGCTTCCCCCTGATGGAAGAGGCCTACGCTCTCTACAAGAAATACGAGGCGAACGATATGATGGATTGGACCGGACGGCATTTGCTCAACCTTTACGCCGAACAGAAGAAGGGAGACAAGATGGCCGAGATCTACCCGCAATACAAGGAGATACACGACTCGTTGCAACTGGCGGAGAAGCAGCGGTACGCCATTGGTGCCAACGTACGCTACGAGACCGGACGGAAGGAGCAGGAGAATCGGGCCTTATCCGCCGAAGTGGCCTTGAAGGAACGTTCGCTCGTTTATACGCGCGTCATCCTGATCCTAGCCATTTGCCTGCTGACCGGGATCATTGTCTACGCACTCCAACGTCGCCGGCTTCACCAACGTGAGCGGGAGATCCAGCGTCAACGACTGGATAATCTCCTCGCTACCCAACAAGAACTGAACCGCCGCAATGAGCGACTGAGCGCCGAGCTGGAGCAAGCCGCCCATAACGAGGTGATCGACAGCGTACGCCAGAAGCTCAACCCCTCCTTGCTGAGCGGCGAGGACGAGTTGCGGTTCCGCCAATCCTTCGCTGCCCTGTACCCTCGCTTCCTGCCCGGCTTGCGTAAGGACTTCCCGGAACTGACCAAATCCGACGAACTGCTCTGCATGCTGATCTACCTGAAGCAGAGCACGGACGAGATCTCGTTGGCATCTCCCGTCCCAGCGTCAACTCCGGACGCAGCCGTATCCGCAAGAAACTTGGATTGCAGAAAGAGGAATCCTTGGACGAATTCCTGCAAAAAAGATAATCCCTCCTTTCCGGCGGCTGCCACCCGAAGGTGGCATGCTCGCCGGAAAGAGGGGATCAAGGGCGGATCAAGTACGAACCGCTACGCATAGCCGATAAAGGCCGCTTATAAAGTTGTCAGATAATTTTTCAGCGGATTGGAGTACATCTCTAAGATCTTCTTACGTAAGAACGCCTCATCCTTGTTCGGAAGGACGATCTTATCCAATTGTCCTTGCAAGTATTCCTCGAATTGCTTCTTATCCTTCGGACCATAATGTTCTTGGAAACGACGAGTGCCGTTCAGTAAGTCATACGCCACGTAATTGCACGGATAGAAACGATAGTTCTTATAGATCTCCCGGTCGATAACGGACGCGATAGCGCTTACCAGCTCATTCTTCTCCATATCCTTGTCCAGTTTAGCCAAGGAATCATTGATCGGGGAAGTGATCGTGAAGTGGACACGACCCTTATTATTCAGGATACCCGTTTCCATGCTCAACAAATCATCCCGCTGACATTTCACGTAATCCGGATCATCCCGCTTCATCTGGAATTCTTTCGCCTTCAAGAAATCGCAAGGATCAAACTCGTAGGAGATAGCGACCGGTACGATATTCAAGTCCATCAAATTCAACAACAGATTATCCTTATCACCGCCGATACTCAACATCTTCAATACGCTACCCTGCGTACGATCGTCCGAGTCCTTGGCACGTCCCTCACGCTGGGCGATCCATACAGACTCGTTCACATTCTTGATCGCATGATGGATATAGGCGGAAAGCGTCTTGCTGACCTCCAACATCTGACGAACAGAAACGCCACGCTTCACGATAAAGCTGTTATTCAAGCGCACCAACGTCTCGATCCACGGACGGATTAAAAGATTGTCGCCGATAGCGACCTGCGTCATACCATACCCCACATCATATAACATGACATTCAAGAAGGAGGCATCCAATACGATATCCCTATGGTTCGAGATAAACGTACAGGCCGCCTTATCTTTCGGCAGACGGCTACGCCCTGAGATAGTAAGCGAGAAAGTAGTATTTTTCGCCACCGTCATTACAGCGTCATAGGCCAGAGTAGATTTAAACTCCTCCTTCGTCTTGCAAGCACGCATGGCAACTGAGAATTCCTCCCAATTCAAATTCGGCTTTATGTAACGTAAAGCCCGCTCGAAATCCTCATTGGCGACCAATTTTTCAATCGCGTCCTTCACCTCACTGTTGTTCAGCGGACGGATGTCGTCGAAATTAGGGGAAACTGTTTCTGAATCCATATCTATTCATTTTGTTTTTCTGTTTTTGAGTTCGTCTTCAATAATGTCTGTCATGACATCCTTTATATCCAATCCCGCCGCACATACTTGCTGTGGGATAAAGCTGGTAGCCGTCATTCCCGGTGTCGTGTTTATTTCCAGTAAGACAGGCTCCCCGTCTGCCGGAATAATATAATCCACACGAATCAGTCCTTTAGCGCCCAATATATTGTAGATCCTTGATGTCTTGCGCTGTATCAACTCCGTCAACTCGGCGGAGATACGGGCCGGAGTGATCTCGTCCACCTGCCCGTTATACTTTGCGTCGAAATCGAAGAATTCGTTATCCGTAACCACCTCGGTCAAAGGAAAGACAACCTCTTTACCCTCCACCTTATAGCAACCGCATGTTACTTCCGTTCCATCGATAAAGCGCTCGAGAATCACCTCACGTCCTTCCCCAAACGCCTTAGCGATAGCGGGCTGGATAGCGGAGACCTCTTTCACCTTCGTCACGCCAAAACTACTACCCCCATCGTTTGGTTTCACGAAAATAGGCAAACCCAAACGAGTCACGACTTCTTCGTCCGTAATAGTCTCTCCCTTGAATAAATGAATGGATGCGGCAATTTTTACACCAAAGTCTTTCAAGTAATGATTGCATACGTATTTATTGAATGTCAAAGCGCTCACCAGCATCCCGCAAGACGAGTAAGGCATACCGATCATATCGAAATATCCTTGTAAACGTCCGTCCTCGCCCGGAGTACCGTGTATCGTTATATAAGCGAAGTCAAAATGCCTCGCCACGCCATTCTCCTTGAAGCTAAAATCATTCTTATCAATTGGTGTATGTTCCCCGCTAGGAAGTATAACCGCCCACTCATCCCTCTTAACGATGGCAATATATAAATTATATTTGTCTTTATCAATAAAAGAGTAGATTCCGTCCGCACTTTTTAATGAAATAACGATCTCGGAGGAATCTCCCCCTGCTACGATAGCGATGTTCTTTTTCATTTTTATAATTCTTTAGTGTTCGCGTATACACGCCATCTGTCGATCAGCTGCTGCATATCGGAAGGAATCTCGGAATCGAAAAACATCTCCTCTCCCGTAGTAGGATGAACGAACCCCAACGTCTTAGCATGCAAGGCCTGACGTGGACAAATAGCGAAACAGTTTTGCACGAACTGTTTATATTTAGTAAAAGTTGTTCCTTTCAAGATATCATGTCCGCCATACCGCTCATCGTTGAAAAGCGTATGACCGATATATTTCATATGTACACGGATCTGGTGCGTGCGCCCCGTCTCCAGACGACACTCCACCAAGCTCACGTAGCCCAAGCGTTCCAACACGGTGTAATGGGTGACGGCAGTCTTGCCTTGATCGCCTTCCGGGAAGACGGTCATTTGCATACGGTCACGAGGGTCACGACCGATATTTCCCTCGATACGCCCCTCATCCTCTTGAACGATGCCCCATACCAAGGCACGGTATTTACGTTTGGTTGTCTTGTTGAAGAACTGCAGGCTCAGGTTACTCTTGGCCTCCGGGCGTTTAGCCACCACCAATAAGCCCGACGTATCCTTATCAATACGGTGTACCAAGCCTAAACGAGGATCGGAAGGATCATAATAGGGATCATCCTTCAAATAATAAGCCAAGGCATTCACCAACGTACCGGTATAATTACCATGACCGGGATGTACGACCAAGCCTGCCGGCTTATTCACCACCAGCAAATCATCGTCCTCATATACTATATTCAAAGGGATATCTTCGGGGATAATCTCCAGTTCCCGGCGTGGACGATCCATCACGATAGAAACCACATCCAAAGGTTTCACCCGGTAATTACTTTTCACCGGCTTATCGTTCACCAAGATACAACCCGCCTCAGCCGCCAATTGGATGCGGTTACGGGTAGCGCCCATCATACGGTCTACCAAGAACTTATCCACCCGGAGCAGGGATTGCCCCTTGTCCGCTACGAAACGGAAATGCTCATACATCTGGCTCGACGATGTTTCGTCTTCTTCCGGCATCAACAGGTCGTCTACCTGTTCATCATCCATATCGTCCAAAAACTCGTCCATTCCTTTAAAACCAGTTTTCTATATCACTATCCAATGGTTCTACCGGAATACTATCCAAAGCCAATGAGTCGGGAAGCATATTCGGATCGCCACTGCTTACTTTCAATACCAGATGAGCGGTCAACGGTACATGTTCCCCTTTGAGCAAGGTACGCCCGTTTAACTCCACCCCCATCGCCAAATCTTTATAATCGCCCGGCACATAGTCTATCTCGACCGACGAGAAGCCACGGGCCCGCAGCAAGGCATACGCCTGACGGAAAGATAAGTCTTCCCCCTCCGGTATCACGGCCATCTGGGAGGTCAACGCGTTAATCGTAACAAAGACGATCCGCCCCTCTTTCACCTTCGATCCGACACCGGGAACCAACTCCACGATGGAGCCCGGAGCCACATCTTTCGAGAATACGGAATCGATCACGTTATAGCGTAGCTTATTATTCCCGAAAAACTCGGCGGCGTCCTCTAGCTTCATTCCTTTCACGTCCGGAACGACCACCGCTTGATTATGGCGGGTATAAGAATCCAGCCACGCCAGTACGCCATAAACAACGCCGCACGACACGACTATCACCAACAAGAGATTGATGACAAACGGATTCTTTATCAGTTTTACAAAAAAGTTACTCATTTCACGTATGTATTTGTAGGCGGTTCAAAAGTAGAAAAAAAACGGCATATAGACCAATATCCACCAGAGCAATACTACAAAAACAAAGAAAGTAAAGGCTTTTTAGGAAAAAACCTCTACTTTCTTTATGAAAAATCTTCAAACGGAAAGAATTATCCGTTGTATTCGTCAGAAACTGTTAATTTAGCTCTTCCTTTAGCACGACGAGAAGCTAATACTCTACGGCCATTAGCGGTAGCCATTCTTGAACGGAAGCCATGCTTGTTCTTTCTTTTTCTGTTGGAAGGTTGGAATGTTCTTTTCATCTTTCTATATTATTTATTATTATTCGCATACTTATTCGGGCTGCAAAGATAGAGCCTTTTTTTTAATAAACAAAGGGTTGCGCAATTTTTTACACAAGAACCTTTGATATCAGACCAAAGCAAGTTAACTGCATGGGGCAAGTAAGTTAACGTCATCGGCAAATGAAGAAAGCGATGCCGCCCATCTCCTTACGGAATGAATGGCATCGATAAAGCACGAATGCTATATGAGGTAAAGGGCCGGGGAGGAGGTGCAGCCTACGTGTAAAACAAATTCAATCCATTGTGTGCTGCACGCTCCCCGCATCCGTCATTCACATGATGGATGGGAACCCGTTATTATTATTGCATATTTACAAATACATAATTACTAGCACTACTTTTTTCTAAATCAGACACAGACATTTTCGCAGTATACGTCTTTCTTGAATATGTGTGTGTAAACGTTATTTCATCATCTGCATACACGGATACTTTATCCAATATTATTCTAGAGCTACTATTAGTTCTAATTGTTGCTCCTCCACCACTTGATATGGAATAAGTGATCGTTACATTACTTCCCACATTGCTTCCATTTCTTCGACATTGCAAATAGAAAGTTTTTGTCTCTTTAACTTTTTCAGGTCTAGTATAACTCAAATCAGAAACAGGATTGAATAAATCAGCCTTTAAAATAACATCATCTTCACCATCATTTGCTGTATTCGTTTTAAATTGAATAATCTTCTCTTCAGGACTAAATATCTGATCCGTATAGACGTAGTACCAATCGCTCGCTCCGGTCGTTTCCAAACGAACACCGGGTTCTACCGCATACAGTTTTTTAGTATATATCTTATATTCAATGGGGAATAAGGATTCATCAATATCTTCCGGTATCGAAAATTTCAGATAAGTATCTTGCTTCTGACCTGCGGCAATTTCATTTGTACCCGTTCCCTCCTTCACGTCTTCAAATCTCGGATTGACAAAGTTATAAGGGGGACGTAAGACCAATTTAATCTTACGCTGCAAATTACCTCCTACCACGTAGAAATACGCTATTTTCTCGCCGGAGCCGGGAGCCGGCTTTATATCAGCTGTAATCGTTATCGTCTGATTGCCGGAAGGAATACTAGAAGGATAACTTAAGTTACCTTCTACGACATCCGACATACCCTCATCTGGAACCACGCTCAATTGCCCCGTTCCCGCATATGTCGCAGTCATCGACAATGTGTTAGAAGACCCCGTAAAAACGAATGTCGTCTTTGTAACATTCAAGGCCTCGCCATCATAAGTTATATTCGGATACTTTTCCATAATAGCCGAGGCCGTGATATTATTATCCGCTATCACATTTTCATCTATAACCTCAGCCCACGTAGCTCCTTTTCTGGAAACGCTCTTGACCGTTATATTAAAGGCATAATTACGAACGACATCATAAACACGAGTTACCTTATCATTCTCATCCTTTACGGCAAGATCAATCTTATAATATGTATAGGTCTTGCTACCATCAAATTGCGCCTTAATAATAACAAAAGTCGCTTTCTTATCTTGATTATAATGTTCAAAAGTATACACAGATTTACCCAGCTTTGCATATTTACCATCCTCTGGCTCATTCTGTGGCGCATAAAAATCTTGATTTGGAATATTCAACTTTCCCTCATCTTTATACCCGATAGATGCCAACTGCGATTCATTATAAATAAGATAAGAAACATTTTCCAATTTCTCAGCTGCCTCCGATGAGAGATTCAGCGTTATTTTAGCCCAGTTTCGTAGTAGTTCAACATTGTTACTACCAGCAGCTTCCAGACTATTGCTTATATTTTTCGCAGGAATATCACTAAAAGTTCTCTTTCCCCAAAAGATTTGCTTATCTGTCACTAACGAGGCCATTCCGCTTTCTAGGGAAGGGGTTAACGTTCCATCATTGGCGACAAAATGGATGGTACGGGTCTCTTTTGAGATAGAAGCCGTATATCCATTGCCAGAAACAACAGCCTCTACAACTGGAGAGATAAACTCTCCATCCTCATTAAATGTATATAGATATAAGGACTCAACACCTTTCTCCACATCCCCGGTCGCTTTCGTAATCTCAAGAGCATTCGGAGCATCTACAGAGAATGAAAGAGAAACCATTGATCCATCTGTCGGTTGAATTTCTATTTGTTCTATTTCCTCTGTCGCACATGAAGCGAGCAACAGCAATACAGAAAACAAGCCATATATTTTTTTTATCATAATTACCTAATATTAAAGGTTCATAAAATCAGTAAAGATCATGTACACAGCGAACAAATCTATTGCTATTAGTGCTATTTGTTGTTTCATATCTGTAACCTGTACCCTTGGCTCCAAAATAATAACACCAATATTTTCTAGCACTCCAATACTGCCCCCCCGTATTGTATAAATAATTTACTACTTGATCTGAATTCTGTATCGTATACATAAATTCCAATTCTGCCAAAGTAGGTAATCGCCACGTTCCTGCTTCATAAGAATGATAAACACCTCTTTCATCCGTATAATGCTCTTCATACACCTCACAACGTTTAACTGCTTTATCATAGTTATAACTACCACCAGACACCGTTCCATATCGAGATGCAACTACAAATCTTGGCGAAACCAATTCATTGGACAACATATCATTTTTTGTTAGTCCTGTAATTTTATCATAAGGATCGCCAATAACTAATGTTCCCGGAGCAATAGTAGTTACAGTAAACAAATTGGGATTAGTACTACCCGTCGGACTGGCGGGTGTATTAGTTCCCCCAGAAACAACTCCTGTCAGATATTGAGGAGGATACTGATCCACTGCAATTCCTAATACTTTCAAACCCTCTGCATTATGAACTCCAAAAACAAATTGCTTTGGGAAATAATTCTCTGGTAATTTACTCGTAATTTTGATATATCCACTCTTTCCTAAATCTCCTATTATAGACGGATACTGCTTATCTCTATTATCATAGTATCCTGTACCTTTAGTAATAACATTTCCTTTTAACTCATACTTTTCATAAGTCGCATAAGATGGTTGATCAATCGTAATATTCGAGCTAGAAGCAAACTCAATCTTATACTCAGTGATATTCGCCATCACCACCTTAGTCTCCCTCACGAACAAATACTTCAAATCAGCGATAACCACATCCACGACAAACTTTTCCACGCCTTCCCACGGTGTTGTAGATACCGTAAAGTTGATTCGTTGTGTCTTCATGGATATTTTACCTGTAAGCTCATATCTATTACCATGTATGATACCATTTGTCGTACATCCTTCAAGCTCTGTCGTAGGATTAAAATCCTCATATTTATAAGAATGATCTTTCTCTTCCTCTATAATACTTCCCTTTGTTACATTTTGAATAGTCATATCCTCATTAAAGGTAGTAGTGACCTGTATCTTTTGTAAATCACCCGTTACATATATAGACAATGGGGTTAACGTTGTGTTCAACTTCTCATAGGTATAAAAAGGTAACGCAACGCCATTTTGCAATGTAATATCCTTTGCCGTAGAGAAAGCATCATCATATTGATTATCTCGACCAAGCAATATTAAATCTGATTTCTGATTGATATTCTTGACCGTAAGTTTAGTTACAGTATAGAACCACTGGTTGGTTACTTTTGTATCAGCTGTTGTAGACACAGTCTCCGGCTCTTCATCTACCGTAAACTTCATATCGATGCGTGCCGCTAATTGTGTCATCGGAACAGATATACTTGTCACAGCCGTATTTAGGTCATACGCAGCCAACTCCCCGACCTTTACCAAATTTGAAGCATCAAAAGTTCCACCTGAAACGGTTTCCGACAAACCTTTCAGGTTCTCATAAGTAGTCGTTTCCAATCTAGCCAAGTCCTCATAATGCGTTGAATTCGCAATCGCTACGATACGAACCTTACCTGTCTTTGCTTGTATATTATCAATTTTATAAGCAATCAATGTTTTTCCATCAATCGTTACGGTAGAATTGGAAATTCCCCCGTCAAACGCTACAGACTTGTACTCCAAGCACTCACCCACAGTTCCATTCGCCTCATTAAATATAGCGACCACAACATTATTCACTTTTACCTCATCCTCCGTCGAATATGTATACCCTTCAGCGATATCCCCTCCAGCTTTCGTCATCGCTGTCACTTCTCCCAAAGTAAGAGTCATAGAGAATGAGATATCCCGCCCGTCCTCATTTCCTCGCTGAACTTCTTCTTCCGAGTTACAGCTCGTGAAAAGCAGTCCGACAAACAGCACTGATAATATATTCCTTATTTTCATAATCTTGTATTTTTATTTTACCCGTTTACACCTTAATTATCTTCCATAGGAATGGATATGGTATTATTCAACCAATCTCTTGTATAGCAAAGTAGTTCTGTCTCGACCTTATCTCCAATAATAGTCATATTGACAACCAAGCGATAAACATATCCGGATTTAACGCCATGTAAGATATTTCCTTCCTTATTGATCACAAACGGCCTCGTAGTTCTTTCCTCATTGCTATTTCCTATTTTGAACCGAACCTGCATTTTTACTTGATCACTCTCTGCCTTCGCCAGATTCCGGAAAGAATAAAAAGACAATAGATTCTTATTATCTACAAAAGAATAAGTTGACGGAAGATCCGATACCCCATTATAGACCTCCACATTACACGTTTTACTCTCAGACAAATAAGTCGCATTTTTATGAGTTTGCTCATTTATCGTATAACTCTCAGGATTCAAATTTAACAGATCCACTCCTGTAACAGTAACCTTCTCTTTAACAGATGCTCCTTGAAAACCTGAAACATTAAATTCCGCAAGTTCTATTCGAGCTGTTAGTTGAGAAAGAGGTATTGTGCCTATTTCTAAAGGCTTTCCCAATGCCTCCGCAATTGTTGGATAGCCAGCAAAGTCAGTATCAAAACTGATATCCATTTTCCCAACTTTTACCAAAGCATCCTTATCATCCTGTATTATATCCTTTATATTATTTTCCGATTGGCAACCCGCAAACGACTTCGAGCTATTAGCGATTACCATCACGGAATAAGGACTAGGCTTTTTCACTTTTAAAATCACTTTAGCCCAATCATCTTTCGTTCCGTCTTTCGTTTTAATAATTGTACGTTGATATAATTCTCCTTATTCACAAACAACCCTTCCATTATGGAACTGACTTGTGTGCCCTCAAAAAATATCAACGTACAATTATTAATCTCTGCCTCATCCATAGAAGCAGGTAATGTTCCAGCATCAGATAAGGATTTTGTCTCCAAAGAAGAAAGAGAAGTCTTAAGAACAAAAGCGGCCTCCCCCATCTCTATCTCAACATTTCCCGAATCTCCTATCTCCATGTCCCTCAGCACGTCATCCTCCATCGAGCAAGCGACTGCTAATAGCATCAAGCAAATACTTGAGATTATTGTCTTTATTTTCATGTCCCTATATTTTATTCGTTTAACTTATTCCTCGTTGTTTAGAATATAAGGATCGTTTTAGTTCCGATAGGACTATTTAA
>OLSX01000785.1_pt1 | contig 31466 bp, 30 predicted proteins | sample 1673141 | NCBI WGS metagenome assembly OLSX01 (sample SAMEA3136759, study PRJEB25190) | human gut metagenome | biome: human gut; feature: human-associated habitat; material: faeces | place: Austria | collected 2013 | reverse complement strand
GCAGCAAAGTTAATATCTACTTCTTAGTGAACAATATGGAGAAATAGACGGTTACTTTTCTCTATAACATATTTTGGTATCAAAGCATTACCACTTGTAAAAGTTTCCCTAGTCACAAAATAATCCAAGTTGTTCTCTCCCGTCCAATAAGTTTCAGGTGCATGCTCTACAAGAATTATTTGAAACTGTTCTTTCTTCTCTTCTATCACATACTTCATAAAACTATTTATGCTGGCAAAAGCATCAAGCAACTTTTCCTTGTCTGTTGTCTTTACATTTTCAGAACCAGCATAATAAGGTATACTCGGTTGGTCGATAAACAAGAACTGACCGATATGTCGTACATTCAAGTTCTCAAAGAAATAACGATGGATGCCCAAGAAGAAACAAAGGTGTAGGAACATGTAGTTTGACTGGCTGCCAATAGTATCATAATTGAATATAGACTTACCATCGTTCAACATAAGGCATTCCTGCTTTATCACATATTTTGTGTAACAGTGTTCATAATGTTCCATATAATTAAAACCATTAAATATATGTTGGATGCACTTGTTCAACTCCGATATTATATTCAATTGTTTTTGCTCTATCTCATCCTTTGCTTTCTCCAATACAGAGATTCTCTGAGCATCTTCCTCTGCAAAGATTTCAATCTCCTCCGATTCTTCTTTCTGTTTAGTCTGCCAAAGTTGTGTCAACTCTTCTACTTTTGACTCCAAAAAACCAATTAGTCTTAAGTTGTTCACTTGTTGATATAGAGATCCCTTCTGCTTGGTTATCATCTCCATTTTATCCTCTATAAATTTCAACTGAGCAGTCAAACTTTGTATCGTTTGTTCAGAAACGATTGGCAAGACTTCTGCCTGATGCTTGTTTGATGAAATTTTTGCCAATGAACTCTTTAGAGAACCAACAACATGTGATGTCCACATATTGGCACCTTGGTCATTTATCTTTTCATACAGTACTTCTACTGGTTTCAAAGAATCTTCAACAAGTCCCAATGACTTTATATATTCTTTCTGTTCATTCTTGGCACGACTTATGTTTGCCAACTGTAGACTTATTTGTGAATGCTTTTCCTGTAAAGATTTAAATTTTTTATCACACTCGTCCATTTTTTCTTTTGGAATCATATTTTCTTCCAAAATCCCTTTCAGGGCAGCTATCTGATCTTCATCAGAACTTTCTTTTACATTCTCCTTCAATAATTGTGCATCAATACACATATTGACAAGTTGTACCAAGAGTTCATTAAAGCCATCCGTTTTCTTTTCTAACCTCCTTTTATAATTGTCAAATTTCTTCTTTTTCTTCTGTAAGTCTTTAAGTTCCTCGTTTATCTTCCTAAACTGTTCAACATCTGGAGTCAACACAGATTCAACAAAGTTGCAACGCTCTTCCTTGTTTTCAAACATGTCGATACCATAGAATTTAAAATTCAGAAAATCGTATGGAGAAGTTAATATATTTTCTGTCAAGGCATTGAAAACAAAGCATGAACGATAAAATATTTCCTTATCTGATTTATAGCCAAAAGCTTTATTCAGTTCTCGTCTTGCGCCATTAACATGTGAATTATTTACAGTTGGATAGAAGTGCTCAGCGAAAGGCTCATGCTGGAGCCATAGTTCAGGTGGCACAACATCTACGGTAGGTTTCTTCCTTGCTATGGCAAAGAACTTGTCACCTATCTGAAACTCCATGCCATACCAACATGCGTTCTCGTTTATTACAGGAAACACAATATTCGACCTTCCAGACAACAAGCAATAATCTATGATTGCATAAATATTACTCTTTCCGGTAGAAGAACTTCCAGTAATAACATTCACCTTATTGTTCTCGAAGGTTATAATGCGAGGTTTTACCTCTTTATCAAACCATATGTATAGTTTTGAGATGTAAAGCTTCATAACTCTATATTCAATTTACGGTAATCATTAACTATATCTGAATCCTTAACCAACTTCAATAGTTTTGAACTGACTGCACAGATATTTTTCAATCTATTGCTGTCACATCTTGACAAAATAGATTCGTATTTTTCTGCATTCTCAGAAATGACATACTCTCCATACAAGGAAACCAAATTTAAGTCCAAAAGAATAGATATAGCGTTTACAACCTGAGGTAGCAAATCATCATATCTATTATTGAAATTGCTCAAATAAACTTTATTTTGAGTAATAACAGAATCAAAACTTGTAGGCCTTTGATTTATCATTTTTCCTACTATGTTGTCATCCAATAATATTGGCATGAGCAAAGCCACTTTAGACAATGGTATCTTTGGAGAAAGACGTAACATAGCCATAACAGAAAAAGCAGTTATAGCCACATTATTATATATATAGTAACCAGATATTTTCATACTGTCTTTTTTAATTTGGGATATACATCAATGTGCCAGCAAATAGAAGGATGGTCTATATCATTGGCCATATTTAGAAACCAACCAGAAGAAAATGGAGGGTGTATCGAACGAGTATTGTCAAACGGTATACTCTTTTCCATTACTGTGTAAAAACAGTCTTGAGCTGCATCTATCTTTTCTGCATAAGATGAAAGACTTCCTTTTCTAGGACACTTTTGTCTGAAAGTATTAGACCAAAGTGATTTTGCTGTGTAATTCATTGACTTCTCCAATTCGGGTGTCATTAGCTGAACGGAATAGTAATATTGAATAGACCTATTATAGCAAAACCAATTACCATAATATTCTTCTATCGAATCAGGCAGGTTTAACACATCTATCTCGTCCAAATATTTTATAAACGGTATATCCTTTACGTCCTTTGGTATTTCAACAACATCATCTTGTATAGGCTCAAGACTCTCATCGCTCACTTTTTGAAGTATTCCTCTGTACTTTTTTAAGAATTCACCCTTCTCATAAGAAAAGGTTTGATGATTCTTTGCAGCATTTATCTTCTCCTTATACAAATCTCCCAATAGTTCAGATACTATTTGGTCTGCTTTAGTCGGCATATTGTATATTTCCAAGAACTTCTCATATAACGCCCTCAATGAATCTGCAACTTGCATTACCTCTACTTTATGCAAGAATTTATTCAATTCAACTTTATCCAAATCCAACATTTTCTTGACTACAGGATAATACGAAACTTTCTTCTCTACCTTCTTTAAAAACGAGATAACTTCTTCAATACCACAACTTCCATTCCGCAAGTTTTTTATTTGTTCATAGAAGGAATTGGATAGTTTCTTATTTGTATATAGAATAAATCGATTGCCAGGCTTCAAGAATTCTTCTTTCGACTCGCTCAAATCATATAATGAGAGCCAATTGTCAAATGTTTTCCAAAAGTCAGAATCAGCATCAGTCATCTTGGCATTATCGTCAACTGAGTTTTTAACTTGAATAAGCCATTTCGTTCCTTCAGTGCACGAGACAACAATGTCATCTTCTGTTTCATAAGCAATGACATCACCTCCTTTTATATCAAACAAGAAATTTACAAAAGCTACAAACTGAGTATCAAATCCACATGCTTGCAAATCTGCTTTGTGCCGTCTTATAAACTCTTCTGTTGTTAATGGAACTCCCATAATATTTGTTCTTTAATATTATTCTACTAGTAAATTATACTAAATAGAATATGTTAACATTATATCTATAGTTGTCTATTCACTATCTATAAATTCATCTAATTGTTCCGCCCGATGGTATCGCACCATATCGCTATCTACGACCACTTGTGCGGACGGATATACCATTCTTTAGTTTTATTCAAAACCGCTTTGCTTATGTCTTAACATCCTTTATCTATCACCTTGCAAGGAACTCCCACTGCGGTAGTTCCTGCAGGGACTGATTTATTAACCAATGCCATTGCACCTATTATAGCTCCTTCGCCAATTTCTATATCATGACGTGCAGTTATGGAGGTACGCATACCTATGTATGCACCATCTTTTATTACTATCATGTTATGTTCTTGTTTGCGTCCATGACAAGCAAAATACACTCCATAAGAAATAGTTACATTGTTGCCAATAACGATTTTGTCAACACATAGGTCGTCCAAATAGCATTTCATACCGATAAAGCATCCCTTGCCTATCTTGAATCCACACATTCGATACAAACCTATACGTACTGGTGTCAACACACAGTTAGGAGCTATATTCTGACAGATACCTTTACGAATAAGATGCCATAACTCACCCGTAATAGAACGCTTATACCAATATGGTATTTTATCTTCTGACACTTTGGGATGTGTCCAATGGTATATATTTGCTAAAATACCTCCCCCGATAAATATTTTACTCATTTTATTTTTACGGTTAGTGCTTTTTTTATACTATTAAATTGTCCAACTTCGGCGGAGCAAATTCCATGCGTTTGATGAGTGCATTTGCTTTCATGCTTCTCAAAAGATTTCTATCTTTTTCAAGAGATATCACTCTATCTATCATTTGTTGTTTACCGTTTTCAAAAGGAACAATAAATCCACTCTTGCCGTCATCAACAAATTCATGAGAATGCTTCCATTCTGTCACAATCACAGGAATCCCTGATATATAAGCATCCACTACAGAACCAGGAAGACCTTCTGTATAGAAATGTGTAGGCAACAGCATAACATCATAATTGCTAAGAGTCTCATGAATTTCTTTAGGCTGTAAAGCACCTCGGTATTCTACAAATCCATACTTTGCCACATTACTCTCAAAATACTGTTTGTCTTCATTATCTTCAGGGCCAAAGAATGTTATTGAGAATTTTTCTTGCAAACCATTTTTCTTTATAAAATCAGCCATGTCAAAAATCCAATCAACACCCTTTTGCTTCATAACACGAGCCATAAAGACAATTCTTATTTTATCTGATTCTGAAGGCTTAGGATTATAATCAAAGAATCGGAAATTAGGGAATATATCAACATTCTTATAATGATAATAATCCTCCAATTCTTTCTTTAGTCTTTTGGTTTCGGCGTGAATACCTTTTATGCGACTAAGCATAAAGCGATGAATAGCACGATGTGTAAGATATTCTCTCAGCCATCCTCCTACAACAAAATAATGAATTCTAAATCTAAAAAACTGCGACAAAATGAATATAACAGGAAAGAATACTCTTAAATTATTATGTGCAGGAAGATAAAATAATGTATTGCAACACATTACCTTCCAAAACATTTTAAGAACCAAGAGTTTGTTCCTCTGTAATTCCTGAGTATCAAAATAATCAACAGTACAATCGTTAAACTGTTCTTTAGCTAAACGATATACGTCTCGTGTCTTAACTGTTTGACCATCTAACTGATTTGTCTGATAGCCAAAATATCCTAACACTAAAACTTTACTCATAATAATATTATTATTTCAGTACTTTCTGGAATACTTTTCTGCAAAATGCTATCTTACGATATACCCAATTATGCTGATAATTCTCAAACTTATCGGCATATTTAGCAAACCTTGCATCACCTGTTAATTTATACATTACTCGTAGTTGTGCAATATGCAGTTTGTGATAAAAAGGACTTGCTATCATCCCTAAATCATGATACATAGACCAATAGCCACAATCGTATTTTGGTAACCATTTTGCTATCATATCTACAGTATTATGCCATTCACTCCATGATTGTTCATCATTAAAAGTTTTAGCATAGTCGAATAATCCCCAAGCCGGGAAAATCCAACCATTCAATATTACCGTTCCAGCAGTTGACTCACATAATATAATACCACCATTATCATAGAGTGTAGTGCCTCCTTTTTCTATTGGTTTCATCATAAAAGACTTGGCCTTCTTTGCAGCTTCCAAATACTTGTCTTCACCAGTTATCATGTTTGCCCTTACCAACAATGAAATAGCTTCACCTTGGGCCATAGCTGAATATGGAGCCTCTTTCGACTGATAAGCAAAAGTAACCCACGCCCCATCAGCTTGTTGATTTTCAACAGCCCAATCAGCACAATTCTTCACTTTGGGTAGATATTTTTTATCACCAGTAATAAGATACAAATCATAAGCAGCTAAACCATATTGAAAAATAGAAATACTAAAATATATTTCTTCACCGGTATCTACAAAAGACTTTGGTACAGAATCATTAGGTAACCCGAAACGTGTAATCTTTTCTGTTAAATCATTGTAATAACCAGCTACAGTATCCTTGGAATAGATTTTACCCTCTCCCTGATTTACATGAAAGACGCTATTACCAGACAGCATCTTACCCCATTTTTTAATTTTATATATAGTTATAGCCATTATACAAGTTTTTTAAGAATTAATGATAATCTCTTCTGATGAAGCAGCTTATTATAATAGGAATCGAATATTCTATAATATTCATTCTTTATTTCTTCTGGATTTATACTACTATTTACAAAGTGAATAACCTTGCTTATTTCATCATCAGAAAGGTTATCTACTTTTTTTGCATAAACCATATTGTTTGACAATAAAGAAAAATCCTTCAAACACGAACTAAATATAGGAATAACACCTGCAGACATATATGAAGAGAATTTCGTTGGTGTAGCAACATTATTAACAACAGATTCCTGACGAATAATAAAACCAAATGTAGCATCTGTTAATTCATCAAAAACTTTTTCCTTTGGCACACAAGCTACCGAATAATTCTTTACTCCTTTCTTTTCAAGAATTAGTTTTGCTTCATCAACACTAAATGTCAATACCTTAAAGAAAGTATTTGGTACCATATCTTCTATTTTCTTATATAGATCTACAGTTTCTTCAAAACACTGCCACTTTGCTAGTGATCCTGCGTAAGCAAATGTTTTTTTGCAATAATCTTTACGACTATATACCGACTCCACATATTGTTCATTAAAACAAGGCATTATATATGACTTTTCTTTAAACGAACAATGCCCACGTCTTTCATATACGTTTCTTAACTCATTAGAAACATAAAGTATAGCCTTGGCTTTCTTCATAGCGAAGACATCTATCATATTAAGAATATTGAATCTTAATTTGCTTGCATGTCTCATGTAAGACTCATCAGCTGTCGCACCTTGCTGCCAAAGAATATAATTATGATAACCTTTCAAATAGTATTTGAAAGCATCTTTTCCCATAGGATGAACTATTAAATCTTCTTTTGAAACACCTTCAAAACTATTAATAAAATCTACATTATACCCTATATCTTCCAATGCACATTTAACAACTGTCAGATAGTCTTTAAGAACTACAATATTAGGATAGTTTATATAAATATATGCTCTTTTCATTATGAACTATTTTGTTTTATTTATTATACAATGGTTTTACATGATCTTCACTCCTATTTACCATATAGAAGTAACTTATAATTATAACAAACGATAAGATTGTTCTTAAGTCAAAAGCAGATACTGTATTACAGTTTATAAGCACAGCGATTAAACCGATAAGAAACATAGGTTCTTTCGTTCGTAAAGAAAAGGCCATTTTCAAAGACTTTACAAATAATAGCATTATAAATACAAAGCCGAAAATTCCATTCTCTCCCAAAGTTTGTAAAAATAAATTATGAGCCTCCAGCTTATACTTTGAAACGACCGGAGTTTGACCGGCACCAATACCTATAATTGGACTACTACAGAAATTATCAATTGATTCCAAATAAAGAGGAAAACGTCCTGATCCCTGACCTTCTGTTGCAGCAGTCTGAATAGTATCAATTCTATCTACAAATTCTGGAAAATATAAAGCAATTACGAATGCTGAAATTGGTATTAATGCAATAAAAAATAATTTGTATTTTGCATTAGAAAAAAGGATGAACAGGACTATAATTATAATAGAGACCAAGAACGATGTTCTACTGTATGTTCCTAAAATGCCCAATAATGTTATGATTGACAACAACAAATTGAACAGTGAGAATTTTTTGAAAAGAAAGCCCAGATTTATTGCCAACGGTATCAAAAGATTCAGTCCCGTGAAATTTGGTTCGGCCCCGACCCAAATCCAACGAACCCAATCCAACGAGCCCTCAATAGAAGCCTTATCATAAAATGAATCTATTTGCACTATCTGCCTAAGATAAACAACATCTGCATACATAAAATGTATATATCCCAAAATTGACGACAAGGCACCTATTACTCCCCAATATTTTAGAATTACATTAATATCTTTTTTTCCGTTAATCAAACATGAAAAAACAATTATATGAACTAATACAGAAAAAGACACGAGAATATATTGCCAATATTTCGGCAAATTATCAACACTAACAATTGATAGCAACCGGAATAAGAAAAAACCAGAATATAACTTTAATATCCATATTGTCATCTTATTTTCAAAGTTCTTCCTTATAGACCTAAAATTAAGCACTGCAACAAAAATCGTTGCGACAATGAATATATTAGGTATATGAAGCCCTCCAACAGGCAAATAAAAGAAAGCTAACAATACTATTGCTGCTGTACGTGGTGAATATAAAGAACTTACTGCAAGCATTACAATAAAGCCAACCTGTCCCAATACTCCAAGATTCACTATTGAAGAAGCTGCAACAAGCAGATAAAAACCAAGTATTAATAAAGTTTCTTTCCACTCGTTTTTTAAAACGGATATCATATCAAAGTCTTTTTAACCAATTTATAATGCTTGTCTTTTTTTTGGCTAGAATAATACGAATTTCTCCGATAACAGAACCTTGTCTAATTGGAAATTCGTCGTGCCATATAGGAGACAATAAAAGAAGTAAGTTCCTCGCCTTAATTCGATTATACTGTCTGTATTTCTTTGAAGAAATGTTTGACTTCTGTGAATAAATCAAATCATCCTCTGCAACGTCTTCTCTAAAAATTAGTTCTCCATGTTCCTGCATTTCTTTTAAAATAGATTCAGCGGCAGAGGATCTTGCAACAATTATTGACCAGGGATTTAATTTGTCCATTTTCTTCAGCCAAGCATCTCCACATGAGAAATCAGCAAGTTCTCCAGTTGCGTCCATACATAGTGTACAACGTTCATTTTTTACTATATGGCTTATTTTTGCATAATCCGGATAAGGATATTTAAAGCACTCTCCATTTTCGCCTTCTATCAACATACTACCAGGCTGTCCTCCACCTCTATGGCGAAATTTTGTCACAGTATGTATATTTGCAATTTCTTTCACAAAGTAATCCATTTCTCTGAAATCACGATAGCCACCACAAAAATTGGCGATTGTATAAGGAATGATTTCTTTATATTCTGTATGAGAGCTAGAGAATTTCCTGAAACCAGCAATTTGGCATGGTGTTCCTATCAATAAATACTTCTTGTCCTTATCAAGTTTTGACAATACCACCAAAGTTGATGTTGGACAATATTTTGATCCTTGTCCACAAACCAAATCCTCTAAACAAGTAGCGATATAAGTTTCCGTTCTTACCATATCTTTTGTATACACAAATCTATTTGATATGACCCCATCTACAATTTTTGCAGACAGCATAAACAATGCGATTTGCGTCATAACACCACCAGAAGAGGCATTTTTTAATATTTCAGCATCACTTGAATGAGCAAGCTTTATCTTACGATAATATCCAATTTCATATCTATAACGAACTTCGCCAAAGAGTTCATTCCCCATATTTTTAAGGTCATAACCTTTTGCAGGGCACGACTTTTCAACAACATCATTTTCAACTATTGAAGAAGGAACTATACGTCCTCCTTTTTGTATCATCTCTACCCCAGATGATAGTGAACAAAGCCCACATCCAATACACAAGTCATGCTGATTTGCTTGTCTTCTCGTTTTTAACATCATATTATCTGTATGAATTTTTCTTTATACGATTCATTTTTTTTACACACACTATCCAAACGTTCCCTCTCTTTTGCAAGATTTCCAATTATACACATTACTTTGTTCTCTACAAAAGTCACATCAGGATAATCCATGTCATAAACATTATCTTCCAAACCACACCCTTTCCCTACAATATCATGGGTTCTGAAATCAGCAGAACACGTCAATGACAAGAATGGCGTTGCTGTCGAAATACTATTAATAATAGAATGAGTCCGTTCACCTATCATCATATCCATTTTTGATATAATATGCTTAATGTCAAGAACAGGCATATCTTCCTCTATGATTTCGCAAGAGACATCGTTTCCTAATCTTGAAACAATATCACGAGCTATAACAAGGTCATTGCCTGCACCTTCTTCTATACAATGAGGCAAAAAATAAAATTTACATTTCGTCTTGTCATATACATAACGAAGAATGTTTGCGATGAAATCTCTATGACTCTTTTTCTTTTGTATACTATTCTTAAAAGCCGTGGAAAAAGAAATTGAATTTTCACATATCGTTATTCCGATTTTTAACCCATCTTCATTTAATCTGTATTTAGACACCATATGGGAAATCCATTCTTTTCTATATTTGTCACTTGGACAGAAGAAAGCTGGATCTGGAAGCAAAGACACATTACCATTAGAGGAAATCTCCTTTACATATTTGTACGCGGTTTGTTCTCTTAGAACAATATAATCTGCCTTATCAAAGCATTTCTTGTAAACTTTATCATATATCCATGCTATTTTTTTATTTGGTCGATTAAAACCAGCCCCAAGAATAGAATATTTGACACCGTTCTTCGCGAGAAAGAGTCCTAACAATGAACACCGAATATTAAAGAAGCCATCATGCCCAATAAGAACTTTATCACAGTCACATAAGTCACGCATCAAATTTGGATTTTTCTCCATATTGGATTTATACGGATAGACACCCCAAAAACCTTTTATTGCCATCCATATATCGCGAATAATACGTTTCTTTCCACTATAATTTTGTTCTAACGGATAGCATATTGAGCGTGGGTAAACAACAACATTATCTACTTGAACGGTTTTTTCCACGTCCCCGAAAACACGAAATTCCACATCATCTTTAATCTTACATTTATAAAGAGTTTCAATCCCCCTTATAATTTCTTCCTCACCTTTATTTGCCAAAGGAAGAAAGTCTGCAATAAATATTTTTTTCATTTTCTTTTCTTAATTTTTAAAATTATTCCATTAACAAGCAACTTCTCTTCTTTTGTGAAAACAACAAAATAAGACAGAAGTATCGTTATCATTATTGTAAATAACGTATTTATAAATAGTCGAACTAATCCCTCTTGTAACAAATACCTTATAGAAATCGGAGTTATGAGAGACAGCATCAATAGCAATAAACACGGTAATACTATTTTCGTATTATATGCTTTGATACTAAATGGAAATATCCTCCTCAACAAAAAAAGACAAACGACTTGATTAACAATAGACACAACAATACTAACTACAAAAGTTGAAGTAGGTGACATTCCCATTTTAAGGAAGCCCCAAGCAATTGGCAGTATAGAACAAATAACAAGACTTGTTGCAACTTGATAAGCTTTCATTTTACCTGTTGCATGAACGACTTGTGACAATGGTGTATTCATGCTTGACACTATCATGTTTACAAGAACCAAATCTGTAAAAATTACAGTATATTCAGGTACTTTGTCAGACAACCACATTTGTAGAATATATTTCAGTTCCATCATTATTGGCAAAGACAAAACGAAAAGCATAACAAAAATGAGACGAGACATACTAAACATAAGAGTTTGCACCCTTGATATTTCACCTTTGGAATAAGACTGAACCAATTGAGGACGCACAGCAGCGACTATATTTGTTGAGAAGCCTTGGAGCGCACTGTTTACCTGCATAGCAATACCTTTTGCAGCATTTACTACCGGACCAAAGAATGCATTAAGAAGGACATTCAATCCCTGGTCTTTTATCATATAAGCAAAAGTTCCAAAAACATTCCAACCAGAAAATGTTGATATCTCCTTAAAAAGACTCCAATCTTTGATACGACAAAAATGTAATTCCGTTCTAAAATACCTTTTGGAATATACATAATACATCGCAAAATTAATGACACTTACAAATAGTATTAATGCTCCATAAAAAATCAATCGGTCATAGTTCACATCTGCTAAAACCAACACTACTATTAATTTCAGCAATGCATCAATTATACTTACCACCGCATAATAATCCATCTTCTCAAATGCTAAGATTGCAGCAGAATAAGGCACTGATAATATAATGAAAACCAAAGAAATAACGGAAAACTGGAATATCCAAAAAGCCGCATACATACGTTCAGATGGTATTACCATTTTATTATTGATATACCATACTCCAAAAGTTTCTAAAAGAACAAATACTATTAACGATACTATCAGCAATATTGTTAAAGATGCACTATAAACATCAGCCAACTCACTTGTAGAACCTTTTCCTTTTTTAAAATTGTAAAATCTTTGTACGCCATTAGCCAATGAATTATTCAAAAAGGCAAACATTGATACAAATCCACATACGATATTATAAATACCATAATCTACAACCCCCAATATATGTAAAACAGCTCTTGTTGTATATAGTGATATTCCCAATACAACGAGCATACGTACATATAAGAACAGCGTATTTTTAGCAATTCTCTTATTATCTTTACTTGCCATCTATGTGTTTTTTTTCAAAACAGACTTATAAACTGAAATATACAGTTTTGCAACATCAGTCCATGAAAAGATACCCTCATCTGATATCTTATTTTTATCAAAATGAATAGCACTCTCTATAATTTCTTTTAATGCATTGACACCTATATCAGTAAAAAAAAGTCCTGAAACAACGTCACCCGTTATGCCACATCTATTTGTACATATAACTGGAGTCTTTTGAGACAAGCTCTCAAACACAACCAAAGGAACCATTTCCGATTTACTAGGTATAATCGTTAAATCTGCCTTTTTATATAGTAACGCCAACTTTTGTTTATTATATTCAGATCCCCAATAACATATATTATTTCTTGAGATTGCCTTACAACGTTCCAAATAATTTTCAGAATTAGGACCTGCTTTTCCTACAATTATCATATTTAACCCTAATTCGTTTATTGCTTGAATTGCAGTAAACTGATTCTTGTTATCTTCTATCCGACCGACCATAAGACAATAATGGTCAAAAGGTATTTTCAGGGAAGTTTCAACATTTCTGTTGCCAATAAAAACTTCCGACAAACCATTTGGGATTATTTTAATTTTCGATGCAGGATATTTATACACGTTAGAAATTCGTTCTGCTTCAAATTGACACAATGGCGTTACATAATCAGCCAAATTTATTATTTGGTTGCTTTTTCTGTGTGTAACACACACTTGGGGTATTAATGAAAGAGATTTTGCTAATCGTAAATACCAATTTTTTTCAGCCCGACTCCCCTTCATAGGAGTTAAAACTATTTTTAGTCCTTTACTTCTAGCAGTCGTTATAAAAGGAAGCATTCCTATATCAACAGACCAGACATGCAAAATGTCAAATCCATCAAAAGAATTTACTTCATAATACCATTTCACATCAACTCCTATTCTCTTTAAGTTTTCATAAACCTCTATGACTTGTGCTTCAAAGCCACCCAGTCTCAAGTTTAATGTATATGGTGTCAAAAATAATACTTTCATATGCATCAAATTCTTATATTATTATTGAAGTCGTCTAAACTATTGAAAATTTAACATTTTCGGAGAAGTAAGTAATGTAAAAGGTGAAGACTTTTTTAGCCTAAGAACACATGCGTGTTCATACTCTCGAAAAGCATAGGAATAGATGTGAGACATCACTACGTGTACTCCATTTGCTTCCATCAAGAAAGCATCACCTAGATAGATTGCTGCATGCTCATATTTGCATTTCATACGAGCACGCATATCCTCCTCGTAAGTATTCATTAGAAGAATATCACCTGGAAGAAGATTATAAGGGTTGAATATGTATTTGATTTCCTCTTGTGGTACTATCATGACTCCTATTAATTATTTACTTCACTTTATATATGTCGGTTTCCTTTCCTGCAAGGACATCGGCAATGCGTCGGCAAGCCTTTCCATCACCGTATGGGTTGACGGCTTTGCTCATGGATTCGTAGGCTGCAGCATCGTCAAGCAGTGAGCTGACTTCGTTCATAATCTTATCGTAGTCGGTGCCTACAAGGTGTACTGTGCCACTTGCCAAAGCTTCAGGACGTTCTGTAGTATCGCGCATTACAAGTACAGGTTTACCAAGTCCTGGAGCCTCCTCCTGGATACCACCTGAGTCTGTGAGAACAATTGTTGATTTCTCCATCAAATACACAAACTCAAGATACTGCAATGGTTCAATGAAGAAGAAGTTAGGGCGAGTCAAGTCTTCACCAAATACCTCATGGATAGGCTTACGAACATTAGGATTAAGGTGCATTGGATATACAAAATCAACATCTGGATATTTCTCTGAGAGGTCCTTCATTGCTGTAACCATACGAATGAAACCATCACCAAAGTTCTCACGACGATGACCAGTGATAAGAACAAGCTTTTTGCCATCATTCAGTCTATTGACATCATAACCTGCTTTTGCAAGAATCTCTTCCTGCTCTTTAGCCAAAGCTGTATCGTTTTTAAGTTTATCCACAACCATATGAAGTGCATCAATCACAGTATTACCAGTCACATAGATATTACCATGCGCCTTCTCTTCCATAAGATTCTTCTCTGATAGAGGAGTTGGAGAGAAGTTATATGTTGCAATACGACCAGTAATCTGACGGTTCATTTCCTCTGGCCATGGACTATATATATTATGTGTACGAAGACCTGCTTCCACATGTCCTACTGGAATCTGTGCATAGAATGCTGCAAGTGCTCCTGCTGTAGATGTAGTTGTATCTCCATGTACAAGCACAACATCAGGCTTACATTCCTTAAACACATCACGAAGTCCTGTAAGAACACGTGCAGTTACATCTGTCAAGTCCTGACCTTGTTTCATGATGTTCAAGTCAAAGTCTGGCTTCACATCAAAGATAGTTAACACTTGGTCAAGCATTTCACGATGCTGACCAGTTACACACACTACGGTTTTAAACTCATCTGTGTGTTTCTGGAACTCCTTCACCAATGGGCACATCTTTATTGCCTCTGGACGAGTTCCAAACACTAACATAATTGTTTTCATAATTATCTGTTATTATTAATTGTTACTACTGGTGTTTAGTTCAAAATAATAGACTTTACTTTTCTTATATTACTTATTCATGCAATTTGTCACTATCACGCAACCTTTGCTTAATTCCCTTCAATGTCACGTCAGCCCAATGCTCATAGTTGTTCTTCAGTTCCTCTTTCTCTTCTGTAGAAAAATCAGAGTGTTGGATGTAATCTTTCATACATTCAACTGCCGTCTTCTTGAGCTTATCAAGATCAGAACTCTGAATCTTACTGGTAATGAAATGCTCGGTAATCTTGGCATAAAAATAACCTTCAAGATAGGCGGCGCATATGTCTTTGGAACGTAAATTGCCGTAAATTAAACGTAAATTAGGTTAGTACTCAATTTAGGGCATAGCCCTTTGTATAGGCACTTTTGCAAGTACCTATATATTGAGTTGTTAAAAATTTTACTTGTTTGTTAACTATTGGCATATTGCCAATCCTATTTTATCTGGTCGCAGGCTGAAAAAATCCCTGCAACCGTTAAATATTTTAGTAAAAAATTTACCAAGGTATTCCCAGGCAGACCGTCCCTGCATCTTAACTGTACTGATGATGCTATGATAAGTAGCTGCCATCTCTGCCCCTTCGTCACTGCCAAAGTGGAGCATTGAATTGCGTTGGGTAGTCAAAGGACGAATCGCACGTTCGGCCAAATTGTTATCAATAGGAAGGTTGCCGTCCTTTAGAAAAGCAAAGATGTTGTCCCAGAATTTGTCAAGATAATTCAAGGCTTCCCGCAAATAAGGAGTTGTCTCTGAAGGATCTTTGTCAAGCTCTATCTTAAGATGTTGCCTAAGAGTTATCAGCATTTCCTTTGACTCAAGGTCTTGGCGACGCTTACCTCTCTCTTCTGGTGTAAGACCTTCTGCATCATATTGACGTTCTCTTTTGTAATAGAAATCAACACCACTTAGAAAGGGATACGCATGAATATCGCCAGCTTGGTCTGATGACTTGTTCAGCTTAGCCTTAAAATGGGCCATACATACTTGATGTATGGCATTCTTTAGATTAGGACTTTTCTTTACGGTACTCAACTCGTCACCTATAAATACATAGGCATTATAACCATCGGTCATAACACTCTTCAGTTCAGCATCACCGATAAAGTTTGTAAGCACGTCACGGCCACGCGAGCCATCCTCATAGAAGAAGATGACTGTCTGCTCTGCCTTGTTTACCAATACCCAAATATAGCATTTCTTGTAATGGTCATACTTGCGGACTTTGCACCATGTTTCGTCACAGTTGACTATAGAGTCTTTCTCTAAAGCCACTTCCTTCAGTACCTTGACAAGTTCGTCAAGGTACTTCTTGCCTTTCTTCAACCAGTTACGGAGTGTATTAGCTGACACTTGCATACCCAAATCGGTAAGCCAGCGGTGAAGAAGACCGAAAGTGACATTTTTCACATAAACCTCGTATGCTATAGCTTGAAGAAACTCTGGAGTGACCTTAGTACCATCAAACTTTGTAACAATTTCAGGATTACCGGCTACGGGGAAATAACCCCACTTGGGTTTCTTGCCTTTTTCTACATAGTGAACCATCTCGAAACGTTCTTCTACAATGTTGACTTCAAGATGAAACACTGGAACCATCTTTCTCTCAAGTATACGTCCAGGGACTTTTGACAAGTCCGACTTATACTCTTTGGGCATTCCTTGAATTCCCATAGTTTTATAGGTATCGGGACGGTTTGACAAGTCACGTGGTTTCTTTTCCGCAGTAGCAGTTGATGCTGATGCCTCGGGTTCTTTGTTGACTATTGAGTTTTCAGGCAAAGATGAAGATGTACCATCAAAATCATCCTTGTCTTTGGTACGATCAGACTCTTCATCTGAATCCTTCTTCTTGGTTCTGTGACTCTTATCACCGAAGCGATTCTTATTGGCAAACTTTAATTTTGCTTGCAAGTCATCCACTTTGCGCTCGGCTGCCTTACGTCTCTTAACCTCAGACGCTAAGTTTTTCTTCAGATCTTCAACATCTGACAATACGGCATCAAGTTTTGACAAGCGGACATCGTATTCTTTTTGTTTATCAAGAAAATCCTGTAAAACAAGCTTCATTGCACGCTTCTCCAAATCATCAGCATTTACACGATCTGCCAAATAATTAATATAACGTTTTTGTTCGTCTGCTGCCATACCTTCACTGTAATCAAGAGCGGGGCACAAGTTTGATTCTCGTGCCAAAAGCTCTATTTTTTGTTCTATGAAATATTGCAGTTCGTCCATTCGTAATGCTTTGATTTTCAACTACAAAGATAGTGAAAATATATGAGAAAAACGAATTAACAAACAACATAATTATCTGATTTTCAATGTTTTAACTATTGGACTTGCCAATAATATTGCCACATCTTTCCAACTTATTCTATATACACAATCATTGCCTTCACGTTCTACTTTCATGAACTGATGACCTGCGACAAACTTCTTTTCAAACAAGCTGTATGAACGATTGTCATATGCGAACAGTCTTACTATACGACGGTCACGAGACATTACTATAAATACATCACCATCATTTGGTTCACGGTGAAGTTGCTCACGTATGATCGACAGTACACGACTATGTTTGCATCTCATGTCGGTAAAGTCACGAAGGTAATAGAACTGATTTAATCCTGTTACACTCAGCATAGACCCTCCAATTTCTCTATCAGTTGCTTCAATTCTTGATAGCTTAGATTTTTCTGAGAGAGATGCAGTCCATTGGTCATGCGCAACTCCACAAGTATACGAACACAAGAAGACTTCGTTTCTGTAGATGGTTGTTCTTGCGGACGACTTTCCACATTCGACTCTTCTTGAGTCGAGGCTGGAAGTCCATCCACCTTTACTTCCACTATCTTGTTGCGTGTATCCTTGTACCATTTGTAGAATATGTTATAAGGTACTTTATTACGTGAACAGAACTGTTCAATGGAGATGCCCTTCGGCATTGCCTCCGTTTGGTACTGGAAATAGAATCTTTCCAAATCTTCACTGCTGTACATAATTCAATGTTTTAAATACAGCAGCGAAGATACGTCTTTCTTATTTAAGCCCTAATTTGAGTGCTTACGTAAATTAGCATGAATTATATTTACACTGCGCATTTCTACCACAACAACTATTTACGAACATTCATGTTAAATAGGTCGATTTATTCGAATCCAAGCTAACATATCTTTATAATTTAGATTGTTTTCTGTACAAAAGATCTTAAGACTATTATTCTTTCCGACCTTTTTCTTCCATCTTATGTACCTATCATATTCATTAGTGAAATCTAAAGCTTTTTTATCTTTGCGTTCATACTGGCCAAGTGGATTATCTAAAACTTTTTCATTATTTGTGTTTGTTTCATTCATCACAGAAGGAAGATTTTCTTTTTCTTTAGAGAAGATTCTTTTCATATGATATCTTATCCAAGACATTAATAATTGCCACTGAGTAGGAGATGCAATACACAAAAGTTGCTTAGTAAGCACCTGATAGAATGTTGTGTATGTAGGATCTTCATTTGATATAAACATCGCATCACTCCATGCCTTCATATAGATTTCATCGACCTTAGATTTGTCTTTTGTTTTTATTCCTAACATTGAGTCTTTATAACGCTTATATTCTTCTGAAACATGGTGTTTTAGATATCCTTTATACACACTTGAATATAACCAATAAATATAAAGTTGGTGAATAATAGGTAATAATATTATTGCTATCAACAATAGGGATTTATAATTATAAATGGCAATCGTTATTTTATGTGTTTCCAAAACATCTAAATGTACACATTTTAAAAACACATAAACCAATACATAAAAAATAACACATATTATAGTTCTTCTCCAATTTTTTAATATTTGCCTTGAGAATATTAAGGTCAAACCAACTAAAATTGTATCTGATAGGATTGGAATATAATGTTCTACCGACATTCTATTAGTTTCATCCTCATACCCCATAAAAATAAGATAGAAGATACACAACATCAAAACGATAAATCCACGATAATGAGCACGGCTTTGAACATTCTCATATTTATGTTTTATTTTGTCCATTAAACTATCATGGATAGAACTGCTTCCTGAAAAATCATATTCTTTTAAAAGCGAATCCATTTCTTTATAGTATTTTGGAGTCCAAAAATTACTACAGAAATCGTTGTTGACTGCCATTGTAACGTATATAGCAGCAAAAAATTCTACAAAAGAACTAAAATTTGAAATCATAGGCGATAATCTTTAAAAAGTTCTTTTATCTGACATTGTATATCATCATTGATTTCCTTTTCATCCTCACAAATGACGTTGACATCATTTTTCTGTCCTGTATCATCTGTTATTACTCCTGCTTTTCTTTTAGCTTGATAGTGAGGATAATCAGAACCCTTAGACACGTTATTATGCCAATTCAAAGGACGAAGGTTACATATGTCATCTATCTTTTGTTGTGGAACATTCATATCTTTCAACTTGGATTCAGGATATATATGATCTACTTCCCAACCAAATGAGCTAGACCTATCATTATATCGTCCCTTTATCATCCAAGCACCACAAGCATCCTTACGAACAAAATCTGGATTGTATTTATCATCCTTCAATCCCTTTTCCCATATTTTATTCAATTGTGCTTCTGTAAACTGTGCCATAAAATTAATATCAGTTTTAATATTTTGAATTTATATATTATTCAGACTAAGTCCTTTGGCAATACTACTCAGCCCCATTGTTTACTTGGGTTGAGAGATTTCCGTTAGTACTCAATTTAGGGCATAGCCCTTTGTATAGGCACTTTTACAAGTGCCTATATATTGAGTTGTTGATATCATTTATCAAATTGATTCAATATTTTCAACAAAGATTCGGCTTCACTTTGAACCAACATTGAGACCTCAGGGGGATTATTCTTATATTTGAAAACACGACCTTTGGGCAAGTCTAAAATACCATAGACCACATCATTTGGATCATATCCATATGTTTCTTTCATCATCTCCAATAGCAAATCAGCCTCGTTTTTAGATATTTTCTTTGTGTCATTTGAAAAAAACAATTTTATAATATGTACCTTGTCCTTATAAGAAAAACATAATTCGGGATAAACACTTACTCGTAAATCCTTATGTTTCCACATCCTCCTTGGTATACGCACCTTTTCAAATTTCTTCTTGCCCCAAAACTTTTTCAGACCAGCAATTCTACTTTGATAATTCTCTTTCTTGTCTTCTGCTATATGTTCTATACATGCATCCAAATCAGCTGCTTTTCCAGACTTAGACAAAACATGGCTTATATGTGAACGCAATGGTCCCCAATAATCCACCTTTATTTGATATTCAGATTTTATTTCTTTATCAATTGACTTGGCAGCATTAAATCTATGCATGCCTATCTTCGATATAAAGTTACAAAACTGACTGAATGTTATCTCTTTTTTTGCCATATAAACTATTTCTTTAGTTAGTACTCAATTAGAGCATAGCCCTTTGTATAGGCACTTTTGCAAGTGCCTATATAGAGTTGTTAAAAATTTCACTTGTTTATTAAGTATTTCAGACTTTTTCTTCGCTCGACAATGCCAATTAGGAATTTTGAGTTCTGGATTTCGGCTCGTAGAGACGCTTGCCAAAGCAAGAATTTTGAATTGTCGGCAAAGCTTATTTTGAATTATATACTACACCATTGCAATAAAACTCAGTCTCAACATCTTTTAAACTTAATGATTACTTTATATCTTATCTCCTTAAATCATTGTGCATCATACACCTTATCATAATGCACAAGGAACTTCATAGATTGCCCATTTTGTAAATCAAAATAATTATACAATTGCGGTATGACCGGAACAAATATTTTCTTATCCGTAACAATTGTTGTTGTTATCACTTGTTCTCCTCCTGTCAACTCCTCAGGAAGTTTCTTATACAATTCCATCTCGTAATACAAAGACATAGTACCAGTAATATCAGAAAATATATATATGATACGATGCATACTCCAAATTATCTTTGTAGAATGTGCCAATAAAAAGAAGGAACGGAAGGCACGATTCATACTGTCTGATAAAGCTATGAACATTTTGTTGCCATGTAATATTGGTGTATCTGCTGCTGTACGCAACAACTTCATTTCCGTGATATTTTCCAACTCTAGGATAGGAGGTTGTGCCTTTGGCATATCAAAGATATTACCCAGGGAATTATGGGATGCTGATGGAGTATTCACTGTCTGAACTACGCTTTCAACTGTTCCAACTTGACAGCTGTCAACTTCTTGTTCAGTTTTTACTTGGTGTTCTCTGCTGATGTAATCTATCAATTTCTCAACTTCTGAATCATTTCCCTTTATACTTTCATATATAGAAAAATAATCTCCATATTCTTTATAAGAAATAGTATATTCTTCCCTACTATTAGCTAACATTCGGTTGATGTAAGCCGCTCTAATTTTCTTGTCCTTAGGGATAAATTCCGCAAATAAATTATAAAGGGAGGTTCGTACAAAATCTTTAACCATGGGGGTAAAGAGTTTTATATCGTCTCTATAAATTTTGGTCAATGCATTTACCTCACTGCTATCCCTTGCTAAATATATTGCAAATGATTTTTCTGTTAGTTCTGAATGATACATTACTCCCATACTGATTTCAGCCATATAAATGGAAAAATCTGATATAATGTAATCATCCTCCATTATCTTTCGGATTTCTGTCAAAAGCATCGTTTCATCCAAACCCAACTCTGCACGGGAAAAAACTCTAAGTAACTCTATCTTATTGCCTACTTCAGCTATCCCTTTTGAATCAAAAAACATTTTCTGAACCTTACGACGTGGATTATCTTTTGCCAACTTCAACAAGATTTTCTCTGACGAAGAGTAAGCCTTAATGACGTTTTCTTCAGTTCCCCCATAATATATATATTTCTGAGAATCCTTTATATCTCTAAAATGAATGCTTTCGTCTGATTTACTAGCAAGATTAGCAGTAAGATTCAATACATAACGATCAGCATAATGATTGACAACGTATGAAAGAAAATCTCTATATGTGTCAGAGACATCATACTGAGAAATAACTTCTGCCCAAAATTTTTCTATCTGTAAGAAGAACGTCAATGCAGTAGTATTTGATTCCCGAGAAACAGCCTCTCTACCTGCCGTTGGCTGTAGAAAGTCAAAATCCATATAACCAGAAAAGTTAAACCAAGAATTCAGGTTTAGGCGTGCCAATCCAAATCCATTGCACATTCCCATAATGTCGTTATTTTTCCCTTCATTTTTCAAATATACAGAACCTTTTATCGCCTTCCCAAAAAGAACAATATCTCTTATTAACAATTCTGGATTTATCGGCTGATATGTATTGAAAACCACATCATAAGAAAATCTACAAAAATCACCAGTATAATTTCCTGTCAATAATTCCGATGAAGTTCTTTCTTTTATCGTTACCTGTTTTTGGCTTATCAACTCATTATTAATAAAAATAGGTATATCTACATATTGAACATATTGACTCAGATATTCTAATGTTTGTTCAACAGTGATAGAGCCAGGCTGAAGTAATGTTACATAGATTTTAGTTCCAACCTCATCGCTATTATCCTCTACTTCATCTAAAGAAATTTCATCACCACTTAATTTTTCACGATAGGCAATACTTTCTAGTCGAATATTAGAATCGAAATAACGAGTACTAAGTTCCAATTTTGAACATACTCCGAAATTAGCCAAAGCTCCAATGCCAAAATGTCCAACAACTCCAGCTTGCTGAGCATCTTTTGTATTCTTACTACTATTGCCTGCTGTCCAATAATTATTCTTGATTATATCCTTGGTCATTCCCTTACCATTATCTTCTATCGCCACAGTCTCTCTTGAGACAGTAACATTTATTCTTGGTTGAAATGGCCTATGATCCATTTTTATTCTTTCCCTGATGGCATCAACAGAATTTTGCACATTCTCACGCAACATAGCAAGAGGTGTATCATATAGTTGAACTCCCAACAAATTAATCATTTGTTTGGAATCGAATTTCAAAGAAACGTATTCTGTCATAACTATGTATTTTAAGATATAATGGAACAAACCTTTTCATATAAATCTTTTATCAAAGAATCATTCATAGCATAATTCGAGATCGTCTTATTGGCATGTAACTTCATGGCTGCTTCTACATTATGTTCTTTCTGCACGGCTTCTAATAATAACAATGTTTCGTTTGGGGTTATATCTATATTTAACAACATATCTATAATGAACTTGTTAGATGTTCCTAACAAATAATTGTCAAACATCTCTCGTACAATATGGTCGTCAAGACCGATATCTACTAGTTTCCGGCAAGTATCCTCATAGTCTCGATATTTAGAAAGATCCTTGGATATTTGTAGCAATACCGAGTCTCGTGATAATTCTTTCACATAAACCTGTCTATGAATTTTATTATCAGAAGAAAAGGCAATAGACCGTCCCAACCAATATGGTATCTTGTTGTTCACATTTTTTGAATTGTCTTCTCTGATATTGATCGAAACTTCAATACGGGATTGTAAACCTTGTCGTTCTAATTCTATTATATTATATTGTCTTCTAAAACCGGGTTGCAAATGTTTTTCTCCTCCAAATAAGGTTCCAGAACTAATCAACAGCAATGTATTTTCTTTGCGTTGCTCTTCTTCGGAATAAATAGGGCTGACATATTCATCAGTGACTTCACTAATATGTTGATGTCCAAACAAACCTATACGCATACCTTTCTCTGCCATAGGCAGAAATATATCACGACTCATATAATTCAAAGAATAAGGATTTCCATAATAATGATGATGCCAAACACCAATGATAAGATAGCCATCATTCTTACAATTTCTTAATACTGACGATATAGAGGTAATAGCTTCTTCATCTATATCGCCAGAATAGTTTTTATCATCCAATAAGTTACAACTATTAAAGCCTGCAAAGGCGATATAATCTTTCGAAAACTTATATAGAAATGCCTCTTTTACTGAATCATCAGGGAAAGTTCTTGCACCACCATAAAAATTATCATAAAAATGTTTGTACAAATCAAAACGATGCTGATATTGAGCAAAATCATCTACTTTAAAAAAATGCATTGTTTTCCAATCGAATCTTACCATATTTTCTGGTCTCCAATAAGCATTCTTCAAAATATCCAATTCTTCAGTTGTTGGAGAAACCAATTCTTTCATAGCCCCTGAAGAACAAGCACGATTCATGTCATGATTTCCAGGAACCATTATCAAGCGCATCTTGTCTCCATTCAAAAACTCACCTACCAGTTTGTCTAAAAACTTTGAAACTTCATTATATTGAGTTTGAATATCATCATCAGTATAGGCACCTTGAATTAAATCTCCACTAATGACAATATAAGAAGGAGGAACTATACCTTCTTGTCTCCATCGTTCACGATCATCACATAACGAATCCAACAAGGTTTCATAATTCAGACCTTCCGGTTTATGCAAATCAGAAATATGCAATATCGAAATTTTACTCATAATATATACATTTACTAGTAAATCACCAGTAGTAAACCACCAATACAGCGTACCCACTATTTTTCAGTAGGTTAACTGCATTAGTATTTTAAATAAAGTTTTGAATTCAAGGTAATTTGTGGATAATTTATGACAATTAATGTTCATATAATGTATACATAAACTTTCGCCAATCCATCACACAGAAAGGACCAATCGTATACTGAAGAGCCTAGCAAAATCTAAAACATGTTTTCATAATGGTGATTTACAACTTATTTAAATCACTTATTATCTCATCTAAAGTCTCATCTATCTTCATAACATTTCGCTTGACAATATTATAAAGTTGTTCCATTAAGGTGTAGCCTTCTTTATCTGTTGGTCTTATTATTGTCTTTTCTATTGTATTACCCATGATATTTAAAATGTCAATCGTATAACATTGAGCATCATCTTCAAAAGGATTGTCTATATACCCTACAACGACGGCGTTCATACTAATATTAACAATAAATCTATCTGACGAACTTGTCTCATTCCACGAGATATTACCTGATTTCGTCTTCTCAATAAGAATATTTACAATTTCTTTATACTTTGACTCCATATTTTTTTGCTTTAATGTTTGAGGAAGTGTTTTGCATTATCATCGCCACTTCATCAATATGTTTAATAATAACATTGACGTTTAACTTACCTTGTTCACGTTTTTCATTAAATAATGACTGCATGTCCACAGATAAGTTCTTTAAATTTACTCTTATTATTTCATCGCTCTTCTGTAAAAGTTTGACAGCCATTGCTTCCTGTAGAATTTTTCTAATCTCATCTATTTTCAAAGCAGCAGCCAAATATTCACTGGAATTAAGATAAGAATATATGGCGGGAATAATCTCCTGTGAGCGAGAAATATCTGATAACGAGAAAAGACTGTTTATCTCTTCCAATTTCTCAGCAACATCTCTCGAAGCCTTCTCGTTAGCTGTCTTCATACTCTTCAGTTGCCAGAATGTAATCATCAAACCATGAAAGGTTCCTATGGTTCCGAGCAACGAAAAAATATCTAATAGATTAATATCATTTGTATAATTACAAACTAATAATGTGCTTATTGTTGATATTACTACATATACTACAATATTAATAGAAATAGCTTTAATAGACATACTCAGTATCTAACTTCAGTTTAAGGCTACTTATCATAGCCTTAAGCTCTGTTATTGTATCAATATATTCTTGTCTCTCCATATCAGATGTTAGTACTCTGTTTAGGTTACAGCCCTTTGTATAGGTACTTTTGCAAGTGCCTATATATTGAACTTTATCACTTGTTTAATCCTGTACGCTTCAACTTTGCTTCCAAATATGCTGCCTTGCGTTCTGCAGCTTTGCGTTTCTTGGTTTCTTCCTGTATAGATGTTTTCAAAGACTCTACACGAGAAAGCATTTCATCAAGTTTGGATAAACGTTCTGCGTCCTTTTTCCGCTGCTCAAGGAAATCCTGCAAAACAAGGTCCATTGCACGCTTCTTTAAATCTAACTCACGAAGACGCTCGACAAGAGTGTTGATTTGTTGTTGTCGTTCTTCAGATGCCATAAGATTGAACTTTCGCAAGTTCAGAAGTTAATGGTATTAAAGAAGTTAACACTCCCTTTGGTCGTTTAAGAAGTTCTTGCTATGGCAAGCGGCAAAGCCGAGCGAACGGACAATAGCTTTATTGCTTAAACAATAGGACATTTGTCCATTAAATTCACGAGTGAAGCGAGTTATCTTCCAATAACTTCCATTAACTACTTTCGCTTGCGAAACTTAAGTCATAAGATTATTGGGATGATAACAGAAATATTATTGGATGTAGGAGGTACGGTCTCCGAACCGTACCACTCAAATAGCACATTATATATATATTATAGCCTTTTGCGTGGTGCATTATAAATACTATAGCCATTTGCGTGGTACGGTTCGGAGACCGTACCTCCTACTATACTAATCGCGACGGAAGATGTCGCGGGTGTATACCTTGGCTTCTACGTCCTTTAAGCAGTCATCAAAGCGGTTGGCGATGATTGCCTTGCTTTGAGACTTGAAGGCTTCGAGGTTATTTACTACTTTGCTGCCGAAGAATGTTGTACCGTCTTCTAATGTTGGCTCGTAGATGATTACTTCTGCGCCCTTTGCCTTGATACGTTTCATTATGCCCTGGATGGCTGACTGGCGGAAGTTATCTGAGTTGGACTTCATGGTCAAGCGATAGACTCCGATGACACAAGTGCCTTGTTCTGCACCATATTGGTTATTGCTTGAATAATCGTACCAACCTGCTTTGCGGAGTACTGCATCGGCGATGTAATCCTTGCGTGTGCGGTTTGACTCTACAATAGCAGACATCATATTCTGAGGAACGTCTTGGTAGTTTGCGAGGAGTTGCTTGGTGTCCTTTGGCAAGCAATAGCCACCATAACCGAATGAAGGATTATTATAATGTGTACCGATACGTGGATCGAGACCTACACCTTCGATAATGGCTTTTGAATCAAGACCTTTAACCTCTGCGTATGTATCAAGCTCGTTGAAGTAGCTTACGCGAAGAGCAAGGTAAGTGTTAGCAAACAATTTCACAGCCTCTGCCTCTTTCATTCCGACATACAATGTCGGAATGTCTTCCTTAATGGCTCCTTCCTGCAAAAGAGCAGCAAAAGTGTGAGCAGCTTCTTTCAACATCTCTACATCGGTTACAGACTCGATGGCATTGTTCTCGGCTTCGAACTCTGGCTTGTTGATGATCTTGGGATAGCCAACGATGATACGGCTTGGGTAGAGGTTGTCGTAGAGGGCCTTGCTCTCACGAAGGAACTCAGGAGAGAAAAGGAGGTTGAACTTCTTTACTCCTTTCTGGGCGTATTTTAAGTAGAGGTTGCGGGTGTAACCTACGGGAATTGTACTCTTGATGACCATAACGGCATCTGGGTTTACTTCCAATACAAGGTCGATTACTTCCTCTACATGGGTTGTGTCGAAATAGTTCTTAACTGGGTCGTAATTAGTTGGTGCTGCGATAACCACAAAGTCGGCATCTGCATAAGCAGACTTGCCATCGAGTGTGGCTACAAGGTTTAATGGCTTTTCAGCCAAATACTTTTCGATGTAATCGTCCTGAATAGGAGAAATCTTATTATTGAGCTTCTCAACCTTTTCGGGGATTACATCTACTGCTGTTACATGATGATGCTGAGATAGCAATGTAGCTATGCTCAGTCCTACGTAGCCAGTACCGGCTACGGCTACTTTAATGTTGTTAAAATCACGCATAATATTTTGATTTTTTGTAATCGGCTTTGCCGCTTGCCTGAGCAAGAATTTTCGTTAATGCTCAATTTATGGCATAGCCCTTTGTATAGGAGCGGGGACGAGGGCGTCCCCGCTCCCACTTTACCGTCTATTGAATGAGAACTTCCAATTTATTTTTAGGGTGAATAGAAAGAAGTTGAACTTCATGCTGAAGAATGGGGTGCTAACTACTTCTACTTTGAGCTTATCTGTGGCTTTCGACATTTGGTTAAGGAACTCATCGCCGATGAAGATCTGGATTGACTGGGTGGCGTTGGGCAGTATCTGGTTGCTACCTCCATTGATGGTAATTGTTTCTGTTGTCATGATAAATTCATGGGTTGTAGTTTGACGAAAAAGTAATATAATATACTTGGCGATTTAATATAATATAAATGCCACTTTAATATAATATAAATGGCAAAGTAATATAATATACTTTTTGCTATAGATTTTGATTATTTTATGCGATTGGGTTTGGGGCGTGACAACAAGGCGTCGTTGATGCGGGCGCGGAGATTGTCGATGGTCCTACCCTTTTCGAGTTTGGTGGCGAAGGGCAGGAGGAGACGGATGAAACGCTCTTTTACTATCTCTTCCTCGGTGAGCCGTGACTCTTGCTCGAAGATGGAGATGACGATCCTGGCAAATTCGGTGGCGTTAAGGCATTCGCCTATTTGAGAGATATAGCCAGGTAGGTTCACCTTATCTATATATAGGGACAGCTTGCCTAATTCGGGGATTGAGGCGCTGTCTGGAGTTGAGGTGCCAAGAATTTTCTCGGCATATTGGTCGCCATAGAAGTTTTGTACTGCCTCTGTGGCATTAGGGAGAATTTGGTTGTTTCCTCCGTTAATGTTGAATATTATATCATTCATAAGGTTAGTTTTTAATGATTTATCAATGGTTTGTAAACATAAAATCAACGTGTGTCAACAGAATTGATTTGGGGTGTTGGATGTTGTACCTTTGCAATGCAGTCAAGAAACAATGTATTACTTTTGCTGGGCGTCATGACTGAAGGCGTAAACACAAAGTCCCATACCGGCAATGGGCGCTGAAAAATGATTAACTATAGTGTGTTCATGATGTCTAATCACTTTAGTAATGATGCTACTCCTAAGGCTTATGCCAAGAATCAGGTGAACGAGGTGTGGCCTATCGAGAAGTTTGCAAAGCACATAGCCGACCACAATGGCGTATATAGTCGTGGCACGGTGAAGGGTGTGTTGAGCGACATGTGCGAGTGTCTGGTGGAGCAATTGCTTAATGGCAACAAGATTCAACTGGGTGAGTTGGGTACGTTCGGTATATCCATCAGCAGCGAACCTGCTGAGAATCTGAATGATTTCTCGGCTAAGAACATCAAGGAGGTGAATATCGTGTTCGCTCCTGGCGCTGACTTTGAGAACCTTATCAACCGTGCCAAGTTTAATCCGGTGGCGAGTCGTGTCGTTCAGAATGCCGCGCTTAAAGCGGAGAAGAACGGTGAAGCCAACGTGGATATCGAGGGCATCAAGAAGAAGTAGTTATTGAACTCATGTAATGTATGAGGCTTATTTTATTCATCTATTTAAAGACTACGAGTATGAAGATTAACTGGAAGAAGGTGGCACTGTATGTGCTGCGAGTGATTGAAATGATTGTTACGGGTGCGGCGGGCGGTGCCATGACGCAACTCTAAAGCCATCTGGGTATGAGAACGATAACTTTGATTATTGTGCATTGCAGCGCTAACCGCGCTGGCAGCACATTGAGAATGGCGGACATTGACCGCTACCACCGCTCGCTGGGCTGGAAGGGTTGTGGATATCATTATGTTATTCCTACCGACGGCACTATTGAACGGGGTAGACCTGAGGCGCAAATTGGTGCGCATTGCAAGAATCATAACCGACATTCTATTGGTGTTGCATATATAGGAGGTCTTGCCGGTGACGGCAAGACTCCTTGTGATACCAGAACGGAAGCACAGAAGAGTGCGTTGAAACGGTTGCTTGGTGAACTGCATAAGCGTTATCCGAAAGCGTTGATAGTAGGACACTGTGACCTTGATCCACAAAAACCGTATTGCCCGGGATTTGATGTGAATTACGAATTACGAGTTAGGAATTAGGAATTTTACTGATATACTGGCTCAACATTCAAAAAGGTAGCCGTAGTTGTTTTGCAACGCCTCGAATTCTGTTTCGCAGCGATCATGCAACTCTTTATTGCTGTTCTTGAACATCTTTATAGTTTTCTCTATCTCTTCCTTTACGGTTCGTCCTGCATCAAAGATGGGTCTCAGTTCGTCCTTGAAATAGTCGATGAAAGGTGCATAGTAGTAGCCTATCTCTTCTATCATGAAATAGAAGGTATTATATGCATCTTTCAGATCCAGTTTTTTGTCTCTTACATCTGCAAGTGTCTGAAGACGGAGTATTTCGATGTTTTCTGCTTGGGCCGACACCTCTTGGGCGGTCTTTACTTTATGAAAGTAACGGTCGATAAAGGCATTGCGCTCATGCAGGTTGCGCTTGTAGAACAGCTGGCGTTCTTTTTTGTCTGCCTCGTTCTTGTTTACTTCCTCAAAACATTCGGCATGTACGCCTGATAAGGCTACTGCCATTCCACCGACATCCATGACGAGCTTGCGGTCGCGGGCTATGCGGATGACATAACCTTCGAGTCCTGCATATTCACCAGTCATGATGCGAAGTAGAGTACGGTTCTTGGAATAATAAACAAAAGGACGAAGAAGGAAGCGGAGACGCTCTGGCTCGGTTTCTGCCACACGCATGAATGGCTCCATCTGGTTGCAAGGGATAGTGGCAACCTTTCCAGTGCTACAATTCTTACAGAGTTTGTATGAATTTACGTTTTTATTTAAGTAGTCCTGTAATGTTTTCGGGTCACCTTGCAAGAATATCAGTCCGCTAACAGAAGGGGTTTCCACTTCGCGCATTCCGCCTCTGTTCCTGTGACGAGGGACATACCTTATTGTCTTATGCACAAAATGGGTTAATCCATCTTTTTTTAGCTGTTCTTCTATAGACTTTACTTTCTGGTTGTGAACAAAAAGATAACTCCATGACGTGCAGTTGTTCTTCACCAACGAACACTTCTTTATCGCTGAACCAGTCATTATGTCTGGCTCAGGAACGTGTGTGCCCTCTGGAAATTCATTGTTCTCAGATGTCTGAAAACTCTTTGTTTCGTCGGCTGTAGACTGAGAAATCGTGCAATCCTGCTTCATAACTTCTCTGCTACTTTATGTCACTGTTGGCTGCCATCACCTGAGATGGCAATGCCAATTTAACAATAACAATGTTCATAAATCATACTATCTGTGTGTATGCTTGTCCAGTTATGGAATTCAATGTTTCACAAATCAAATGTGCTGATTGCGTCGCATTATCACCTCATAGTGGCTTTGTGTCTCTATCTCTTTACATACTGTTTTCACATGATGAAAGTACGTATTTTTTATAAGTGATTGAGAATGAGATAAGTTTTTATCTCATAA
>OLSX01000765.1_pt1 | contig 32077 bp, 19 predicted proteins | sample 1673141 | NCBI WGS metagenome assembly OLSX01 (sample SAMEA3136759, study PRJEB25190) | human gut metagenome | biome: human gut; feature: human-associated habitat; material: faeces | place: Austria | collected 2013 | reverse complement strand
TGCCCTTGCCGGGCGTCAGCACCGACTCGATGTAGAGGATGTCGCCGCCGACCTCCGTCCAGGCCAGGCCCGTCACAACGCCTGTCATGCCGCCCACCTCGTACTCCTCCTTGAGGAACTTGGGCATGCCGAGGATCTTTTCGACCTCCCGGGCCGAAACCTCCGGGGCAAACACCTCGTCGAAGGCGATCTGCTTGGCACGGGCGCGGGCGATCTTGGCCAGCAACTTGTCGAGCGAGCGGACACCCGACTCGCGGGTATAGCCGGCGATGATGCCTTCGACTACCTCGGGGGCCATCGTGAGCTCCTGCTCCTTGATGCCGTGCGCCTCGCGCTGCTTGGGCAGCAGGTGGTCGAGGGCAATGCGCACCTTCTCCTCGATCAGGTAGCCGGGGATATTGATCATCTCCATGCGGTCGCGCAGCGCCGGTGCGATGTTGGCGATATTGTTGGCCGTGGCGATGAACAGCACTTTCGACAGGTCGTACTCCATGTCGATGTAGTTATCGTGGAAGGTGGTGTTCTGCTCCGGGTCGAGCACCTCGAGCAGCGCGCTCGACGGGTCGCCGTGGTTCGAAACGGTCACCTTGTCCACCTCGTCGAGGATGATGACCGGGTTGGACGAACCGCAGCGCTTGATGGTCTGGATGATCCGTCCCGGCATGGCGCCGATGTAGGTGCGGCGATGCCCGCGGATTTCCGACTCGTCGTGCAGGCCGCCGAGCGAGATACGCCCGAACTTGCGGCCCAGCGCCGCCGCCACCGACTTGCCCAGCGAGGTCTTACCCACACCCGGAGGGCCGTAAAGGCAGAGTATCGGGGATTTGAGGTCGCCCTTGAGCTTGATGACGGCCAGGTGTTCGAGGATACGCTCCTTGACCTCCTCCAGCCCGAAATGGTCGCGGTCGAGCTGCTCGCGCGCGCAATTCAGATCGAGATTGTCCTTGGTTACCTCGTTCCACGGGAGTTCCAGCAGCAGTTGCAGGTAGGTCATCTGCACCGAATATTCGGCCACGGCGGGATTCAGCCGCTCGACCTTCTGCAACTCTTTCTCGAAGGTTTCGCCGACCTCCTTGGGCCAGTTCTTCTTCTTGGCCTCCTCGCGCATCTTCTCGATGTCGGCATCGGCGCCGTCGCCCAGTTCGTCCTGGATCGTACGCATCTGCTGCTGCAGGTAATAGTCGCGCTGCTGCTTGTCGATCTCCTGCTTCACGCGCTCCTGTATCTGGTTCTTCAGCTCGGCCAGCTGCTGTTCGCGGATCAGTATTTCGAGCAGCTTGCGGGCTCGGGCCAGCAGGCCGGGGGCCTCCAGCAACGACTGGCGGTCTTCGTCCGTAAGCTCCATGTTCGAGCAGATGAAATTGATGATGCCGCGCTTGGAGTCGATGTTCTTGATGGCGAAGGCCGCCTCCTTGGGCATCGACGGCGAAACGTTGATGATGTTGAGCGCCACGTCGCGGATCGAATCCACGAGGGCCTCGAACTCGATGCTCTTCAGGTCGGGCGTCGTATCGCGCAGGGCGGTCACCCGGGCCCGGAAATAGGGCTCGGTCGTTATGTATTCGCGTATTTCGATCTTCTCCAGGCCGTTCAGGATCACCGTGAGGTTCCCGTTGGGCATTTCGAGGATTTTGATGATGCGCGCTGCGGTGCCGACCTTGTACATGTCGTCCGGCGCGGGGTCTTCGACGTCGCTCTCGCGCTGCAACACGGCGCCCAGGATGCCGCCTTCGGCATTCACGGCACGTACGAGGCTGATGCTCTTGTCGCGTCCCACGGTGATCGGGGTGATCGCACCGGGGAAGAGCACCGAACTGCGCAGCGTAAGGATCGGGATGATCTCCGGCACTTCGACCTCCTCGGCAACCTCGTCGCCGCCGGTCACGATCGGAATCACGTGGTGTTTGCCGTCGAGCAGCTCGGGAAGCAGGCTCGCATCTTCGACTTCGATGGTTTCGATTATCTTATCTTTTTTACTCATAGTTTACAGATACAAATATATAATGGTGCAAAGGTAACGATTTTTTATAGATATTTATTTTATCTTTGACAGAATGTTAATAACTTTGCAGGCCAAATAACGAAGCAAAACATTCACACCTTTCCTTTATGCAAATCGCTGATAAATATTCGCCGCAGGAGATCGAACAGAAATGGTACGACTACTGGATCGACAACCGGCTGTTCCATTCGGAACCCGACGGACGCGAACCCTATACGATCGTCATCCCGCCGCCCAACGTGACCGGTATGCTCCACATGGGGCACATGCTCAACAACACGTTGCAGGACGTGCTGATCCGCCGTGCCCGCATGTCGGGCAAAAACGCCTGCTGGGTGCCTGGCATGGATCACGCGTCGATCGCCACGGAGGCGAAAGTCGTGGCGATGCTGCATGAAAAGGGCATCGAGAAGTCGTCGCTCACGCGCGAGGAATTCCTCGAATACGCCTGGGAGTGGAAGGAAAAATACGGCGGCATGATCCTCAGGCAGCTGCGCAAGCTGGGCGCCTCGTGCGACTGGGAGCGCACCTGCTTCACGATGGACGAACCCCGCACCGAGAGCGTCATCAAGGTATTCTGCGACCTTTACGAGAAAGGCAAGATCTACCGCGGCGTACGCATGGTCAACTGGGATCCCGCGGCGCAGACGGCGCTGTCGGACGAAGAGGTGGTATTCAAGGAGTCGCACGGCAAGCTCTACTACCTGCGCTACATGGTCGAAGGCTCGGACAAGGCGGTCATCGTCGCCACGACGCGCCCCGAAACGATCCTGGGCGACACGGCGCTGTGCGTCAACCCCAACGACCCGCGCTACGGCTGGCTGCCGGCCGGGGCGCGCGTCATCGTACCGCTGGTGAACCGCGCAATCCCCGTAATCCGCGACGAATACGTCGATATCGAGTTCGGTACGGGCGCGCTGAAAGTGACCCCGGCGCACGACGTGAACGATTACATGCTGGGCGAGAAATACAACCTCGAGGTGATCGACATCTTCAACGACGACGGCACGATCAACGACAAAGTGGGGCTGTACGTCGGCATGGATCGTTTCGACGTCCGCAGAAAGATCGAAGGCGACCTGGCGGAAGCCGGCCTGCTGGAGAAGACCGAGGATTATACCAACAACGTGGGCTATTCGGAGCGCACGGGCGTGGCCATCGAGCCGAAACTCTCGATGCAGTGGTTCCTCTCGATGGGGCAATTGGCCGAACCGGCGACGAAGGCCGTCATGGAGGACGCGATCCGCTTCGTGCCCGAAAAATACAAGAACACCTACCGCCACTGGATGGAGAACATCAAGGACTGGTGCATCTCGCGCCAGCTGTGGTGGGGCCAGCGCATTCCGGCCTGGTACCTGCCCCAAGGCGGCTTCGTGGTGGCCCCGACGGCCGGGGAGGCGCTCGAAAAGGCGCGTGCGAAAACCGGCGACGCCTCGTTGCAGCCGTCCGACCTCAGACAGGACGACGACGTGCTGGACACGTGGTTCTCGTCGTGGCTGTGGCCGATTTCGGTCTTCGACGGCATCCGCAACCCCGGCAACAGGGAGATCAGCTACTACTACCCCACCAACGACCTGGTGACGGGCCCCGACATCATCTTCTTCTGGGTGGCGCGCATGATCATGGCGGGTTACGAATACCGCGGCGAAAAACCTTTCGGAAACGTCTATTTCACGGGCATCGTCCGCGACAAGATCGGCCGCAAGATGTCCAAGCAGCTGGGCAACTCGCCCGACCCGCTCGACCTGATCGCCAAATACGGCGCCGACGGTATGCGCATGGCGATGCTCATCTCCTCGTCGGCAGGCAACGACGTGATGTTCGACGAGGCGCTCTGCGAACAGGGACGCAACTTCGGCAACAAGATATGGAACGCCTACCGCCTGGTGAACGGCTGGTCGGCGGACGGCAATGCCGCACAGGACGAGAACAACCGTCTGGCGGTCGCATGGTTCCGCCAGACGCTCGGCGTCGCTTTGCGCCAGATCGCCGACGATTTCGGTTGCTACCGCATTTCGGAGGCGTTCAAGACGACCTACAAGCTCTTCTGGGACGATTTCAGCGGCCTGTACCTCGAGATGGTGAAACCCGCCTACGGGCAGCCGATCGACGCGCCGACGTTCGAAGCCACGCGCACGTTCTTCGACTCCCTGATGCGCGTGCTGCACCCCTTCATGCCCTTCGTGACGGAAGAGATCTGGCAAGACCTCGCCCCGCGCAAAGAAGGCGAGTCGATCACCGTCGCCCCGATGCCCCAGCCAGACGAAATCGACGGACAGTTGCTGGCGCGGTTCGAGCTGGCCAGGGAGGTGATCTCCTCGGTGCGTAACGTCCGCAACCAGAAGAACCTGCCGCAGAAGGAAGCGCTGACGCTCAAGGTGATCGCCGACGAAAACTACCCGGCCGAGTACGCCCCCGTGATGCGGAAAATGGCCAACCTGACGGCCATCGAGACGGTGACGGAGAAAGACCCGGCGGCCGCAGCGTTCATCGTCAAGACGACGCAGTACTTCGTGCCGATGGCGGGCAAAATCGACGCCGAAGCGGAACGACGCAAACTGACGGACGAACTGTCCTACCAGGAAGGGTTCCTCGCGAGCGTAATGAAAAAGCTCTCGAACGAGCGTTTCATGCAGTCGGCCCCCGAGAAGGTGGTGGCCAACGAACGCGCCAAGCAGGCCGACGCCGAGGCCAAGATCGCGGCCATCAAGGCGCAACTGGAAGCCCTTTCGTAAAAAGGACGGACATGCCTTGTCCCGAATTCCTGCGGGGTTCGGGACAGGTACTTTCCACCGCGGCCATGCCGCAGACGAACCATACCCGCACCGCAGGGCCGGGTTTAACGACAACACGATTTGCCGACAATCACCATATATACCGACGGCTCGGCGCTCGGGAACCCCGGGCCGGGAGGCTACGGCGCGGTACTCCTTTCGGGACAGCACCGCAAGGAGCTGTCGCAGGGATTCCGCCTGACGACCAACAACCGCATGGAGCTCATGGCTGTCTGCGTGGCACTCGAGGCGCTCAAGTTCGACGGGTCGGACGTCACCGTGTACTCCGATTCGAAATACGTCGTGGACGCCGTGACGAAAGGCTGGCTCTTCAGCTGGGTGAAAAAGCGGTTCGCCGGTAAGAAAAACCCCGACCTGTGGATGCGCTTCCTGCGCGTGTACCGGCATCACAACGTCCGCTTCGTCTGGGTCAAGGGGCATGCCGACACCGTGGAGAACAATCGCTGCGACCAACTGGCGGTCGCTGCCGCCAACGACAAGGCGCATTTACTGGAAGATACGGGTTACGAACCCTGAAAAGGGGCGGACAGCATGTCTGCCCCTTCGTTTTTTTCGGTTCTAAACTCCCCGGAACTTCGCACTTTTAAGCCGGGAATTCCGAATTTCACATTATTATTCCTATCTTTGTCACGATTATCACATAAACTGCAAATAATCCGCCCGTAATGTTTAAAATATACATGAGGCTTCTGGGTTTCGCCCGACCCATCCGCAAATACGCCATCCCCTATTTCTTCTACTCGCTCTTCTACGCACTGTTCAATTCGCTCACGTTCCTGCTGATCATGCCGATCCTCAAGACGATGTTCGATGCGGATTACACGTTCGTATACGTGGAGAAACTCCCCCCGCTGGCGTTCAACCAGGAATACCTGACGGCGCTGTTCAACTTCACCTATTCGCACCTGTTCAACGAATACAACCCCAAAAACGTCCTGCTGCTGCTGGCCATCGTCACCATCTTCGTGAGCCTGCTGAGCAACCTGTTCCGCTACATGGGCGCATGGACGGTCGAGAACATGCGCACGCGCACCCTGCAGCGCATGCGCAACGAGATGTTCTCCAAAGTCGTGGACATGAACGTGGGCTATTTCAGCGACCAGCGCAAGGGCGACATCATCTCGAAAATCACCTCGGACGTCGGCGTGGTGCAGTTCTGCATCACCAACACCTTGCAGGTGGCTTTCCGCGAACCGTTCCTCATCATCGGCTATACGGTCATGATGGTCGCCATCTCGTGGGAGCTGGCACTCTTCTCGGTGCTTTTCCTGCCCGTCGTGGCACTGATCATCGGCAGCATCGTCAAGCGCCTGCGCCATCCCGCACGCACAAGCCAGCAGCGCATGGGCGAACTGGTCTCGACACTCGACGAATCGCTCTCGGGCATCAAGGTCATCAAGAGCTACAATGCCACGGGCTACGTCAAGCAGAAGTTCTACGACCTGAGCGAAGACCTGGCGCGGCTGACCCTTTCGATGGCCCGCCGCCAGCAGCTGGCTTCGCCGATGAGCGAATTCCTGGGCATCTCGGCCGTAGGCGTCATCCTGGTATTCGGAGGTTCGCTCGTATTCAAGGACGCGCTCAGCCCCGAAGGCTTCATCGCCTTCATCGCCATGTTCTCGCAGATAACGCGCCCGGTGCGCACGTTCATCGACCAGTTCTCCAACATCAACCAGGGTATCGCCGCCGGCGAACGCATCTTCTCGATCATCGACGCCCAGAGCGAAATCCAGGACAAGCCCGGGGCGATCGAACTCGACGGGCTGAAAGACAAGATCGAATTCCGGGACATCCACTTCTCGTACGACGGCAGCCGCGAGGTGATCGAAGGCATCTCGTTCGAGATCAAGCGCGGCGAGACCGTGGCCCTGGTAGGCCCTTCGGGCGGAGGCAAGTCGACCCTCAGCGAACTCATACCGCGTTTCTACGACGTGAAGGCGGGCGACATCCTGATCGACGGGGTCTCGGTGCGCGACTACACGCAGGACAGCCTGCGCGCCCACATGAGCGTCGTGGCACAGGACACCGTGCTTTTCAACGACACCATCGAAGGCAACATCGCCATGGGCAAGGCCGGGGCCACGCACGACGAGATCGTCGAGGCGGCCCGGATCGCCAATGCCGACTGCTTCATACAGGAAGCACCCGAAGGCTACCAGACCAACATCGGCGACCGGGGCGTCAAACTCTCGGGAGGCCAGCGCCAGCGGCTTTCGATCGCACGCGCCGTGCTGAAAAACCCCGAGATACTGATCCTCGACGAGGCCACCTCGGCCCTCGACACGGAGAGCGAAAAACTCGTGCAGGATGCCCTCAACAAGCTGCTCGTCGGCCGCACATCGGTGGTTATCGCCCACCGCCTGTCGACGATTCACAACGCCGACAAGATCATCGTCGTCGACCACGGCCGCGTGGCCGAGCAGGGCACCCACACCGAACTGCTCGCCAAGGGCGGCATCTACGCCAAGCTGATCGAATTGCAGTCGTTCGACTAAAAATGCCGGCATGTACCGATGAGAGGCGAGAAGGAGAAGATGCTGGCGGGCGAATGGTTCGACCCGCATGACGCGGAGCTGACGGCCGACCGCGACCGTGCCACGCGCCTGATGCATCGCCTCAACGTCGAATGCTGCGGCCACGGCGACGACTACCGCACCACACTCGGGGAATTGTGCCCCAACGTCCGCGGGTTCATCCGCGAACCTTTCCACTGCGACTACGGCTACAACATCCACATGGGCGAAGGTTCCTTCGTCAATTTCGACTGCGTTTTCCTCGACCTGGCACCGATACGCATCGGCTGCGGGACGCTCATAGGCCCCAAAGTGCAGCTGCTCACGGCGCACCATCCGTTCGACGCCGCGACACGCGGGACGGCCCTCGAAGCAGGCAAGCCCATCGTCATCGGCGACCACTGCTGGCTGGGCGGCGGAGTGATCGTATGCCCGGGCGTCACGATCGGCGACAGGGCGGTCGTCGGGGCCGGGTCGGTCGTCACACGAGATATCCCCGCGGATTCGGTCGCAGCAGGCAACCCTGCACGTATCATCCGCCCGCTCTAAATATCCCCAGACATCCCATTGCACCATGTTCACACCCGACACCCCTAATTTCCAATCCCTGATGCTCATGCTGGACGCCGCCCACATGGGTTGGTGGAAAGCGGATTTCCAGGCCGGCGAACTGCATGTCTCCGAATATATTGCCAAGCTGCTGGGGCTCGACGGCGACAAAGTCCGGATCGGGCAACTGACACACCTGGTTCGCGAAGACTACCGGATGCCGATCCACAACGAATTCATGGCGCTCAAGGTCGACAGCAAATTCGACAGGACGTTCCCGATCGAACTTCCCGAGGGCGAAGTCTGGCTCCACGCCCAGCTCGTCGGACGGCAGACCGACCCCGCAACGGGTACGCACCTTTTCGGCTACATGCAGCGCGTCCCCGTGCACGACCGGCGCGAAGCAGAAATCCTGACGCTCGAAAACAACTACCACACGGTCGTAAAGGAAAACAAGCATATGGACGTGCTGCTCGACCACCTGCCGATCGGATATTTCCGCATCCGGCTGCTTTACGACAGCGACGGACGCGCCATCGACTACCTTTTTCTCTCGGTCAACCGCGCGGCGCAGCAAATCGTGGGGATAGAACCGGACGCATATATAGGCAAGACGGCACGCGAGACCGGGCACCCCGTCGATGCCCATATCGACAAACTCGCGCACATCCGCCTCGGCAATTACAAGACCGACGAATGGTTCGCAAAAAAAACCAGGCGCCATTGCCGCAGTTTCCTGTACAATACGCCCAACGACGGAAGCGAGATTGTGATCCTGATCCTCGACATCACCGACGCCATAACGGCACACAAGGCACTGGACGAGCAGGAAAAACTGCTGCGCAACATCATCCAGAACGCCCCCGTCGGCATCGAGATCTACAACGACCGGGGACGGCTCATCGACATCAACACCTGCGACCTGGAGATGTTCGGGGTGAAAGATCCGGGCAAAATACGCGGGCTCAACCTGTTCGACAACCCTAATTTCCCGGAGGAGACGAAAATCCGCATCTAGCACGGCGAAAGTGCGGATTTCACCGCCCGTTACGAATTCGGAAAACTCGGCGGCTACTACGAAAGCACGCGCCCGGGGCATTTCGACTGGACGGGGCGCATACGCTGCCTGTACGACGACCGGGGCGAACTCACCCACTACCTGCTCATCAATATCGACAACACCGAGTTGCGGAAGATCCAGAACCGGGTTTCGGAGTTCGAAGCCCTGTTCCGCATCATCTCCGAATATGCCCAGGTAGGATATGCCAACTACAACCTCTACAACAAAGAGGGCTATGCGCAAAACGTATGGCTGCGCAACTACGGGGAGGCCGACTCGGCGCAGATCGTCGACGTGATCGGCAAATACCGCCACATCCACCCCGAAGACCGCAAGCCCCTGCTCGACCTGCTGACCCGCTTCTCCGCGGGTGAAGTGCAGTCGGCAACGGCCATCTGCCGCGTGCAGCACGACGACGGACGGAAAACATGGATCAAAACCCACCTCATCTGCCGGGACTACCGCCCCGGCGAACAGGTCATCGACATGCTGGGGATCAATTACGACATCACGGCACTCAAGCAGACCGAACAGGAGCTGATCGCCGCCAAGGAGCGCGCCGAAGAGTCCAACAAGCTCAAATCGGCCTTCCTGGCCAACATGAGCCACGAAATTCGCACGCCGCTCAACGCGATCGTAGGCTTTTCGGAACTGATGGCTACGGAGGCCGATCCCGACCAGCGCAAAGAATTCGCCGACCTGATCCTGGTAAATAACACCCTGTTGTTGCAAATCATCTCCGACGTACTCGACCTGGCCCGGATCGAATCGGGACGCATAGAGATCGTCCGTACGAAATTCGACGCCCGCGATTTATGCCGCGAGGTGGCCGAGACATTCCGCCTGCAAGTCGCCGAAGGGGTCGTCCTGCGGCTGGAAGACAGCCTGCCCCGGCTCCAGCTCGAGGATTACAAGCAGGGACTGCACCAGATACTCGGCAATTTCGTACGCAATGCCGTGAAATTCACGACAAAAGGTTCGATAACGATCGGGTTCTCGCAACGCCCCGGATGGGTACGGTTCTACGTCCGCGATACGGGCATCGGCATCCCCGAGGAGGAACGCGCCAAGATTTTCGACCGGTTCTACAAGGTCGACACCTTCACGCAGGGCACCGGGCTCGGGCTGCCGATCTGCAAGAACATCGCCGAACAGCTCGGCGGCCGTATCGGCGTCGATTCCGCCGTCGGCGCGGGGTCGTGCTTCTGGGTCGAAATCCCGGCCGGAAAATAGCCCGCTCCGGGCAGATGCCGCCACGGACGGAATAGGTGCAATTTTGCACGCTTTTCAAATCTTTTTTATATCTTTGCAAGTTGTCGGAAAAAGAGGAATCTTTCCGGCACTTCCGGCCATGCCGGCGTACGACCCCGAACGAAATAAAAAACACATATACCATGAAATTCAATGAGTATAAAGGCCTCGACCTGGCCCAGATAGCCGCCGACGTGCTCGGCGAATGGGACGCCCGCGACACATTCCACAAGAGCATCACCACGCGCGAGGGGCACCCCGCGTTCGTATTCTACGAAGGCCCCCCGTCGGCCAACGGGATGCCCGGCATCCACCATGTCATGGCCCGCACGATCAAGGACGTCTTTTGCCGCTACAAGACACAGCAAGGGTATCTCGTGCACCGCAAGGCGGGCTGGGACACGCACGGGCTTCCCGTGGAGCTGGGCGTCGAAAAGAAGCTCGGCATCACCAAGGAAGACATCGGCAGGAAGATTTCGATCGAGGAGTACAACCGCACCTGCCGCGAGGCCGTCATGGAATTCACGGGGGCGTGGGAAGACCTGACCCGCAAGATGGGGTACTGGGTCAACATGGACGATCCGTACATCACCTACGACAACAAATACATCGAGACCCTGTGGTGGCTGCTCAAACAGCTTTTCGACAAGGGGCTGCTCTATAAGGGCTATACGATCCAGCCCTACTCGCCGGCTGCGGGCACGGGGCTTTCGACGCACGAGCTGAACCAGCCGGGCTGCTACCGCGACGTGAAGGACACGACGTGCACGGCGCAGTTCAGGATCATCCGCGACGCGAAAAGCGAAAAGCTCTTCGGCGACGCCGAAGGGCCGCTCTATTTCCTGGCGTGGACGACCACGCCGTGGACCTTGCCTTCGAACACCGCGCTGGCCGTAGGCCCCGCGATCGAATACGTGAAGGTCAAATGCCGCAACCCCTATACCGACGAACCCCAGACGGTCATCCTCGCTAAAGACCTCGTCGCATCGTACTTCTCCAAGAAGATGGAGGGAACCTACCAAATCACGGGCGAAAGCTGGATGGGGCCCGAACTGGAGGGGATCCGTTACGAGCAGCTGATCCCCTGGGTAAAGCCGACGGGCGACGCATTCCGTGTGATCGTAGGCGACTATGTGACTACGTCGGACGGTACGGGCATCGTGCACATCGCACCGACGTTCGGCGCCGACGACGACCGTGTGGCCAAGGCCGCAGGCATCGCCCCGCTGTTCATGGTCGACAAAGCCGGCAAAAACCAGCCGATGGTCGACAAGCAGGGCAAGTTCTTCGTACTCGAAGACCTCGACCCGGAATTCGTAAAAAACAACATCGACGTCGAAAAATACAAGGAGTATGCAGGCCGCTACGTCAAGAACGCCTACGACCCGGAGATCGCCTGCGACGCCGAGACGACGCTCGACATCGACCTGGCCGTGATGCTGAAAGCCCAGAACAAGGCGTTCAAGATCGAAAAGCATACCCACTCCTACCCCCACTGCTGGCGTACGGACAAGCCGGTGCTCTACTACCCGCTCGATTCGTGGTTCATCCGCACCACGGCGCTGCGCGAGCGGATGATCGAGCTGAACAAGACGATCCGATGGAAACCCGAATCGACCGGGACAGGCCGTTTCGGCAAATGGCTCGAAGGGCTGGTGGACTGGAACCTTTCGCGCTCGCGCTTCTGGGGCACTCCGCTGCCGGTATGGGCTACGGAGGATTATTCGGAACTGAAGTGCATCGGTTCGATCAGGGAGCTGATGGATGAGATCGAAAAGTCGATCGCCGCGGGCTTCATGAAGGGGAACCCCTACAAGAATTTCAAGGTCGGCGACATGTCCAAGGAGAACTACTCGACCCGCAATATCGACCTGCACCGTCCCTATGTGGACAATATCGTACTCGTGTCGTCGAAAGGCGAGCCGATGAAGCGCGAAAGCGACCTGATCGACGTATGGTTCGACTCGGGTGCCATGCCGTACGCACAACTGCACTATCCGTTCGAGAACGGCGGCGACTATTTCAAGTCGGTCTACCCGGCCGATTTCATCGCCGAGGGCGTCGACCAGACGCGCGGCTGGTTCTTCACGCTGCATGCCATCGCCTCGATGCTCTTCGACTCGGTAGCCTTCAAAAACATCATTTCGAACGGGCTGGTGCTGGACAAAAACGGCAACAAGATGTCGAAGCGCCTGGGCAACGGCGTCGACCCGTTCGAGGTTCTCGCAACCTACGGGGCCGACGCCACGCGCTGGTACATGATCTCCAACTCGCAGCCGTGGGACAACCTCAAATTCGACCGGGACGGCGTGGACGAAGTACGCCGCAAGTTCTTCGGGACGCTCTATAACACCTACTCGTTCTTCGCACTCTACGCCAATGTGGACGGATTTACGGGCAAGGAGCCGGAAGTTCCCGTCGAAAAACGCCCGGAGATCGACCGCTGGATCATTTCGTTGCTCAATACGCTCGTCAAGGAAGTAACCCGCTCGCTCGAGGATTACGACCCGACCCCGGCGGCACGCGCCATCCAGGAGTTCGTGGGAGAAAACCTCTCGAACTGGTACGTGCGCCTGAACCGCAAGCGTTTCTGGGGCGGTGGTATGAACGACGACAAACTGGCGGCCTACCAGACGCTCTACACCTGCCTGGAGACCGTTTCGATGCTCGCGGCACCATTCGCACCCTTCATCTCCGACCGCATCTTCCGCGACCTGAATGCCGTCAGCGGCCGCCACGCGGACGAGTCGGTACACCTCTCGACTTTTCCGAAGGCCGACGAAAAGCTGATCGACACCGACCTGGAAGAGATGATGTCCCTGGCACAGCGCGTATCGTCGATGGTGCTCGCCCTGCGCCGCAAGGTGTCGATCAAGGTGCGCCAGCCGCTCACCAAGATCCTCATCCCGGTGCTCGACCCGGCCATGGCACAGCATATCTCGGCCGTGAAGAACCTCATCATGAACGAGGTGAACGTCAAAGAGGTCGAACTGATCGAAGACACCACGGGCATCATCACCAAGCGCATCAAGCCCAACTTCAAGACGCTGGGCCCGCGCTACGGCAAATACATGAAGCAGATCGCCGCCATGACGGCGGAGTTCTCGCAGGAGCGTATCGCCCAAATCGAAGCCGCGGCCCAGACCGTACTCGACCTGGGGGATGAAAAAATCACCGTGACCCCGGCCGATTTCGAGATCACCTCGGAGGACATGCCGGGATGGCTGGTGGCATCGGAAGGCAAACTTACCGTAGCGCTGGACATTACGCTGACGGAAGAGCTCCGGGCGGAAGGCGTGGCACGCGAGTTGATAAACCGCATCCAAAATATCCGTAAGGACTCTGGATTCGAGGTGACGGACAAGATCCGCGTCGAGATCGAACAGAAGGAGCTCGTGGCCGGCGCGATCGCCAAATATGCCGGATATATCGCATCGCAGACGCTCGCCGTCGAGGTGAAAGCGGCCGCACGGCCCGAGGGAGGCGTGGTCGTGGATTCGGATGTCGACGACGAGCCGATCCGGATAGCCGTGACACGTATCTGACGGGCGGCTAAGGCGGCAAATCCGCTTCGGGAAACGGCAAATGCGTCTTGCTGAGAACGATATAAAGGGTGCGTCCGGACGATATCGTATATAACGATATAAAATTTGGTGTTTACGGAAAAATTGTTTAATTTTACATAAAACCAACAAGGAGAAGACGACTATGGCAGACGAAAGAACCAGATACAGCGACGCCGAACTCGAGGAGTTCAAGCAGCTCATCCTGAAAAAGCTTGAGAATGCGCGCGCGGACTATGAGCTGCTGCGCGCCACTATCACCCACACGGCCGATAACGACACGGAGGATACCTCCCCGACGTTCAAAGTCCTCGAAGAGGGCGCAGCGACCCTCTCGAAAGAGGAGAGCGGACGTCTGGCGGCACACCAGATGAAATTCATACGGAACCTGGAGATGGCCCTCGTGCGCATCGAAAATAAGACCTACGGCATCTGCAAGACGACCGGCAAGCTCATCCCCAAGGAGCGGCTGATGAAAGTGCCGCATGCCACCGAGTGCATCGAAGCCAAAGAGGGGCGCAGGTAAACCTGCAATCCGGATATGACAGAAAAAAGACGACTTTCGGGGTCGTCTTTTTTATTCGGGCCCGGCCGTCTGTCCCGGCACATGCCCGCCGACAGGCAGCCGCTATGTCAGCCGCAACGGCTGCTGGATCGACAGTCTTCACAACAGCCGCAATGACAGCTGCCTTAGCAGGTGCATTGTCAGTCTCAACGGCAGGGCAGACCGGCACCCGAAACCTCCCGTTTTTTGCCAAGGGTAACTCCTACGGGCCAGAAACTGTATTTTAGCAGGTTCAGGCGCACTTTTTCATCAAAAAATACGTTATCTTTGACGATATGTATCGCCGGATTTGCATACTCGTGCTGACCCTCCTCGCTGCGCAAAGCGTCTGTTTCGCCCGCACGGTCAATCCCGGCATGCGGGCGCCGGACAGGGTTTCCCCCGGCGGATTCTCCCCCGACAGCCTGAACACGGCGACCTCGGAGCGCAACCAGCGCCTTTACGACAGCATACAATCCAAAACCAACCGCCGCGCAGTTCCGCGCATGCTTTACAGGATGCTCTTCGTCAAACCCGTACTCGATACGACGATGAACGGGCGCGTATTGGACGAAAGCAGGCTGCTGGAACCTTACGCCGGGAAAACCGTAGGCGACATCACCATCGAGCGCATGATGCCGTTCGACTCATGCGGCAACTGGTTCGAGCGCGCAGGCAACAAAACCCACATGCTGACCCGCGAACGGGTTATCCGGCGCGACCTGCTGTTCAAGCCGGGCGACAAGTTCGATCCCCAGCTGGTCGTGCGCAACAAGCAACTGCTGCGTTCGCGCCCCTACATCTCCGATACCGAGGTGATCGTCGTACCCGACTCGCTCGATTCGACGCGCGTGAACATGGTCATCCGCACGCGCGACAGCTGGACGATCAGCATCGACGCAGGCATACACGGCGAAGGGCGCACCATGGTCGGGCTTTCGGACGCCAACATTTTCGGCACGGGCAACACCCTGAAACTCAAGACCAATTTCAGCCGCAGGGATTTCTCCTACGGAGGCAACATCGTGGAATACAAAATCCCCAACGTGCTGGGAACATTCTACACGGCCGACTTCTCAGCCGGCCGCGACTTCTACAACTCGGAACTGAACCTCGGGCTGCGCAAGGAGTTCATCCGGCCGACGGACTACGAGATCGGCCTCACGTACAGCGACATAAAATCGAAACGCTACATGGTAGACCTCGACACCTCGCTGCTCGTGAAAGTCCGCAACCTCGACGTATGGGGCGGCAAGTCGCACTACATCCGCTCCATCAAATCGAGCGTCTTCCTGACGGGCCGTTACAGCTATGCCCGGTTCAGCCGCCGCCCGCCCGTCACGGCCGACTACAACCCCGCGCTGCACGACCACGACGCCATGCTCTTCGGCGGGGGGCTCTACCGGGAAAAATTCTACACGGCGAACATGGTCTACGGATTCGGTACCCGCGAGTATCTGGCGACGGGTTACAAAGCCGAGCTGGTGAGCGGCTATTCGTGGGGCGAGTTCAACGACGAGATGTACCTCGGCATGTCCTACCAGACAGGCGGCTTCCGGGGGATGGGCTATATCATGGGCGGCTTTACGCTGGGAAGCTACATCGACCTCAAAAGCGGCATGTGGCGCCACAGTGCCGTCGACGTAGACCTGAAGTGGTTCTCGAACCTGTTTCTGTTCCGGCGCAGCCGCATCCGCCAGTTCCTGGCGTTCAACTACACGCAAGGCTGGAACCGGGGCGAAGGCAGCGACGAAATGATCCGCTTCACCCACGACAACGGGTTGCAGGCGCTCAAAGAGTACGTCACCGGAACCAACCGCATGATCCTCAACACGGAAACGGTGGTCTTCACCCCCTACCAGCCCCTCGGGTTCCGCATCGCGGTATTCGGGTTCGCAGACTTCGGACTGATCGGCTATTCGCCTAACATTTTCAAAAACGATTTTTTCACCTCGTTCGGAGTGGGTGTACGGCTCCGCAACGAGCGGCTCGTATTCAACACGGTGCAGATCCGCCTGGGAATCGCCTTCGGCAAACGCGGGTTGGTCGAGAGCGAATATTTCCGCCTGTCGAACGCCACGCGCGTCGAACAGTACCGCTACCGCCCCACCCGCCCTGAGATCGTAGGGTTCAAGTAAGCGCAACGCGCCGCAACAGGCCCGCAAGCGAAAGCCGCAGGCATGAAAAAACGGAGGCCACGGCCCCCGTTTTCGCCATTCCCCGCCCGGGGAGCGTCATTGCTCGACGATCTGTCCCGTCTCGTCGATCGTCAGCACCCGGTCGTATTGTTTGACCTTTGCTCTGAAATCGTGGAAATCTTCGGCCTCCTGGTACTTGCAGGGAACGACTTCGTTCCCCTGCCGGTCGATATACCCGTACCCGAGCCCCTTGATGAAGACACGCGCCAGTCCGCAGCTGAACGGATAGGCCTCGTGGTACTTGAGCGGCACGACCAGCTGACCGTTCGTGGCGATATAGCCCCAGCGGGCATCGTAGAAATCTTCGGCATTGGTACCGAAGCGCATCACGGCGGCACGCATCTCGCTGAACTCGGCGGCATCGTCCCACTTGGCCGGTATCACTTCGCGTCCCTCGGTGTCGATATAGCCGCAACGGGGCTCCATACCCTGGAAATTCATGCCGTAGAGGTCGGTATTGAAAGGCGCCAGCCCGTCGTTGAACCTGCCGATGCGTTTATAGCGGAACGAGCTGACTTCACCGCCGTTGCGGTCGACAAGCCCGAAATTGACATTGTTGTAGCTCACCACGGCCACCCCGCCCGAGAAGGGCCGCGCCACGGAGAAACGGGGCGAAATAGCCACATTCCCCTTGACATCGACATACCCGTAATTGCCGAACTGCTCCAGCCTGAACGCCGCGAGCCCCTCGCCCGGGGTATCGAGGTAGTAATAGCGGCACGGGATCGTCTCGTGCCCCAGCGTGTCGATAAGTCCCCACTGGCCGCCGTAGGGTTCGTCGCGCAGCACCATGCTGCCGCCGTAGTTCGTCCGGGCATAACCGTCCTTGAAATCGGAAATATAGGAGAAGAAACAAGGCAGCACTTCGCGCCCGTCGGCGCCGAGGAAGCCATGTTTGCCGTCGCTCGTCATGGGGATCAGCCCGTAGGCGTTCGGCTCGCCGATCAGGTTATAGGCACAGGGGACTACCACCTCGCCGTCTTGGCGCAGGACGCCCCATTTACCGTCGCGCAGAACACGCATCCAGCCACGTTCATCGGGTTCGCCGATCTCGGAATAAAGGCAGGGAATGACGGTTTTCCCCGTTTTGTCGATACGGCCCCAGAGCTCGCCGGCCTGCACCCAGGCCATGCCGTCGTCGAACGCCCCGGCCACCGTAAATTGCGGAGCCACGACCGCCCGGCCTGCGGTATCTATATAGCCCCACAGCCCTTCGGGCTCCTGCACGGCGGCCAGTCCGTCGTCGAAACTCCGGGCATCGGCATAACGGCATTCGATGACCAGCCGTCCCGTCCCGTCGACATACCCCCAACGGCCGACCCCTTCGTTGATATCGAGCACCGCAGCACGGTTATCGTTCACGGATCCGACCTCGGCATATTTGGCCGTGCGCTGCTCGAATGTCCGGCCGCATGAAACGAGCGTTGCGACCGTAAGAAAAAATAGCAGGCGTTTCATAGCTTCTGTTTTGTATTTTACATGCAAAGATAACTTTTTCCATCCTAATTCTGCAAGTTTCACGCCCGTATCGCATGGCCGACGAAAAAACCCGGGGCAGCAGAACCGTCCCGGGCACGAACTTTTTATACTTATGGCCTGCTTATTTTTTCCTGGTCGTAATCTCGATGACGCCGTTGCGGGCTTTCCTGCCGTATTTCTCGACCGCCGAGGCATCCTTGAGTACGGATATGTTCTCAATCCGGCCGGGATCAAGCCCCTCCAGTTTCTTGGTATCCTTAAACACCTTGCCGTCGATCACGACAAGGGGTTCCTCCCCCTTTTCAAACGGCGACTTGCCCGATCCGCGGATCACGATCGTACTGCTCTTCAGCGTACCGGCATCCTCTGTCTGCTCCATATGTTCGGCGACCTTGCGACGGATCTCGACGCCGGCTGCCGTCGACCCGGCCTCGGCAGCTTTCGCCAGGGCAGCCTGTACCCGGGGGTCGGCCAAATGCGCCTGCGCCTCCTGTATCTGCTTCTGCGCCTCTTTCCACTCGTCGCTGGCCATATACTTGCGCACGGCCTCCTCCTGCTCGCGGACGGCTGCGAGTTGCGCGGCAGACAGCTTGCGTGCCGAAGAGAGCTCCTTCTGTGCCCTGTCGAGTTCGGCCTGTGCCTTTTTCCACTCCTCGCCCGACATATATTCGCGGGCAGCCTCCAGTCCGGCACGGGCAGCCTTCATCCCTTCCTCTGCGGCTTTGAGCCCGGCTTCCGCGGCCTGGGTCGCCTGCCCCGGCGACAGTCCGCCAACCTGCACCGCGTCCGGTTGCGTCTTCATGACGGTCACGCCCCCGTCGTCAGTGACGGTCACCCGGCTCTGGCTGACGACAGTCTTCTTCCCGTCGCTGCCGGTAACGGACACGACATGTCCGCGGGTTTTCGCACCGGCGTCGATCCCGGCCTTATCTGCGGGCACCGTAGAACTGCCGCTCACCCTGACATCCGACATCTTCCCGGAACCGCGCACCACGACCTTGACAGAGCCGTCCTCGGCGTCGACCGAATAATCCCGCGCACCGCCGGCGGCATCCTTCGTCGAAACGACCACTACGCCGTTCCTGCCTTTCTCGCCGTACAGGGCTTCTGCCGAAGCATCCTTGAGTACCGTCACCGAAGCGATCCGGTCAGGCGACAGTGTATCTATCGACGCCACCTCGAGGCCGTCGACCACGAAAAGCGGCTTGCCGGATTTTCCGTCTGAAGAGTAAAAATTCGCCCCTTCGATGCGGATCGAAACATTTTCTTTTTTACCTTTGTCATCGGGAAAAACATAGGCGGTGCGGGCGAACGCCCCGAGGGCAAGCCCCGTCAACGGCAGCAGGAAGAGCACCTTGGCTCCTGCCCACCGCGACGATCTTTTACGTAACATCATGGTAATACGGTTTTTAAGTTTACTGTGATTAAAGCTGTTGGCGACTGAGTACCACCTCCCGCCGGCAGCTTTCCTTATTAATAACAACTGGTATTGCCGGGCGTCGACGCCGCTGTCCAGCACCGCCTCGTCGGCTTCGTATTCATGGATGGCGCGCAACTCACGGCGCAGGAGCCACATCGCAGGGTTGAACCATTGCAGGCACCCGGCAAGGTCGGTCACCAACAGGTCGAACGAGTGGCGCAGCCTCAGGTGGGCTTTCTCATGCAGCACGATCGCCTCGCCGTTCTCGGCCAGATCCTTTTCCGACATCACGATATACCGGTACCAGCTGAACGGTACGACCGGCTGGTCGGTGCGTACGAGCACGGAGCCGTCGCCCAGCCGCTCCCTGTGCCCCCGGCGGATCATGTGCAATACGCCGCATACCGACCCGAGCGTCCATAACAACGCAGCGGCGGCTCCCGCAAGGAAAGCGGCCGTCGCCGCCTTATCCCACGGGAAAGGTTGGGATTCCGGCTCCGCGGACGGGGCGTAGCCCGCCTCCTCCGTCACCGGGAGTTCCGGCATGGCCGGGAGTTCGCGATAGACCGTAATGACACACAGCGGCAACACGAACGACAACACCATCGCCGCCAGCACCACGATCCGGTTCAGGCGGTGGAAGGTCTCGCGGCTCAGCAGCAATTTGAAGAAAAGGTAGAACACCGCCAGGCAGGCGCCGACCTTCAGGCTGTACAGCATCAGTGTGTACATGGCTAACGACGGTTTTGGGTTTCGATATGGTCGATCAGCTCGCGCAGTTCGTCGACCGAGATTTTTTCCTCCTCGACCAGGGCGGAAACGGCCCCGAGGTAGGAGTTCTCGAAATATTTGCGGATGACCCCGCCCAGCGTGCGGCGCGAAAATTCCTCCTCGGTCACCACCGGGTAATACTGGTAGGTGCTTCCGAAGGTATTGTGGGCGACATACCCCTTGGCTTCGAGGGCGCGCACCATGGTTGAAAGCGTATTGAAATGGGGCTTGGGTTCGGTGGCGAGCGCCACGAGCTCGCGTACGAAAAGCGGGCCGTGCTCCCAGAAGCAGCGCATCAGTTCCTCTTCCCTGCGTGTCAGTTTTTCCATCATACCGGTTTTGGTTTCTGTTATCCGCCCTGCTCCGATCGGCCGACAGGGCTTACGGGAACAAAGGTAACTAAAAAAACTTCACCCACAACTATTTTAAATAGTTTTTCAACTATATTTTTTAGTTTCACTCAAAATGCAGCAGAAATACAGGCAGGGAAAGGAGCGGAAAAAAGCAGGGGAAGAAGAGAGAGGAGCCGGGAAAAGGCAGGGAGAGATTGGAAAAGATGATTATACAGACCGGCAAGCGTGGAAGTGCTCGGCAAGGTCAGAGGGGTGGAAAAGAAAGGTCGGGAAATGAAGAGGAAAACAAAAAGCCCCGGCTATTTCAGCCGGGGCATATGGATACGGGTACCAACGGGGATTAATCCTCGTCGCGGTACATGTGCTCTACGTAAACAGCGTGCTGCATCGCCTCGCGCTTGGCGATCGAAGGCTTGGTGAAATATTGGCGGCGGCGGAGTTCCTTCAGGACGCCCGTGCGCTCGTATTTACGTTTGAACTTCTTCAGGGCGCGTTCGATGTTTTCGCCCTCTTTTACCGGCATGATAATCATAGTAGTATTCTTTTTTTTGTTTTTTTAATATCGTCGTTTACTTAAATTCCTCCGGGGTTCGCATCACCTGATACCTCGCCCCATATCGTGTCGTTGTCCGTATCGTCAGCCCCGCTTCGGGTACCGAACCGCAGGTAAGGAGCCAGCCGTGCTGCCTCTTCGCGGGTCAATATGTTGTCTTCAACCAATTCCTCAGCGGTACTCCAACCTCCTTTCAACTGTCTTGTTTTAAGTAATTTCCGAAGCTTCTGCGGCGGAATATACGGATGCTGCCTAAGGACTTTCGGGGTTGCAAAGTTAATATCAATTTTCCGAATTTCACAACTATCGCAGCAAATTTGTTTCAAAATTTTCTCATAATTGCGTTCCGTGACTCCCGGAACCTCTGCGAGTTGCTCCAGACGGACAAATCCGCCGAGCCTCGCGCGGTAGTTCATGATCGACACCACCGTCCGCGCTCCGATCCCCACCACGCCACGCAGCGTCGCGGAATCGGCCGTATTGATCTCCACGGGTTCGTCGACCGGCGCAGCTCCGCGCTCGGGAAAGATAATATAGGGTTCGAGCGCCGCAGCCACCGAATCGCTCACGACATAGCAGGCGCGCAACTCCTCCATGTCGTAGATCCCGCTCAGGTCGCGCCAGCGGATGAAGGCCTCGGCCTGCCGCTTGGACAACGCCCCGATGGCCCGCAGGTAACGCGCCCCCACGGTGTCGATGCGAAAGCGCGTGGGCGGCATGGGTTCGGGCACGACACGCCCCGTGCGATACTGCCGGGGCGCGATGGCGTATTTGCGCCCGATACGGATATAGGGAGCCAGGCGGCGGTAGAGCGAATCGCTGATGCCGTAGCAAAGCGTCACATCCTCCGGGATGCGGAAGATCTTCCCCGCGGCACGGTATTTCAGCAGGCTCACGGCTTCGTGCTTCGACAAGCCCAGCCGCCGAAGTCCGTCGTAGTCCACGGTATTGGGGTCGAACGGCCGCAGGTCGACCGAATCGGCCCGTCCTTCCATCTCCATCCCGGCCACAAAAGCCGCTTCGGGATCGGCCTTCGGGCGCAGGAGCACGATGCCGCCTATAAGCAATCCCGCCAGCGGCAGGAATACCGCCACGGCGCGGATTTCACGGTCTGAAAAAAATTTTGCCATATGCAGAAACTATTTATCACCGGTCATCCCCCGGCAGGATGCCCTGAAAACAACCCCGGCGGCACGAAATGGGCTACGGTACCCGTCAGCCCCCCCTCAACGCCACTGCGCCCCGTCGGAGAGCAGCAGGCGGCGGTAACGCCGCGACGGCGAACCGACAAACGCCCCCAAGCCATATTCCGGCCAGCGGCGGTCGACCAAAGCGACAGTCGCTTCCGACGCGGTCACGACGTTCGGGAAACGGCCGGGGTTCTCCCCCGCCCCGGGGCGTTTGCTCCGGGCATCGATCACCAACGCTGCACCTTCCGTCCGCACATCACGCCGCGGATCGGTATTGGCCGCAGCGAGCCACAAAAGTTCGGCAGCCGTGAGTTCCGATGCCGCCGGGTCGAACACGGCGAGGTATTTCACCCCCGGCGGAACCGGCACTTCGGCGTCCGGTGCGGCGAATGCGACCGCCACGCCCCATTTTTCGAGCAGGTCGGAGCGGTAGCCGGCCGGAGGGAGGGGCTGCCCGCCGTCCGCCTGCCCGTCACAAGCCCCGGATATTGCGTCATCCGCTGCGGGACGCACGCCCTCGACACCCCGTGGGGGATCGGCAGGCACACGCGTTGCAGGCTCCTGCGGATTCGCGCACCCGCCCCCGGCACCGTGGGCCGTAGCATTCAATGCAATTTTTCCGCCGAAGCCCGGCGTTGCCGTCGCGTGGTCGAGGACATCGAGAATCCCCTCGCTGCGGACTATGTCGCGCAGCGGGTCGAGGTTGCGCACGAGCCGCGCCAATGCATCCGTATCGCGCACGTCGGTCGCGGCCGGGACGACGAACATGTATTTGTTGAACATCATCTGCCCGGCGCCCCACAGCGCCTGGGCGACCTTCACGGCCTGTCCGGCATAGCGGCTGTCGATCGAAACGACGGCGATGTTATGCGCCGTTCCGGCCTCGGGCATCGTCATGTCGCGGACTTCGGGTTGCAGGGCCATGCGTATCGGCGCCAGGAATATCCGCTCCGTAGCCTGCGCGATACAGGCGTCCTCCTGCGGGGGAATCCCCACGACCGTGGCCGGGTATACCGCATCCCGCCGCCGCGTGAGGGCCGTGACGTGGAAAAGCGGATAACGGTCTTCGAGCGAATAGAACCCCGTATGGTCGCCGAAGGGGCCTTCGACAGCCTTTTCCTCGGCAGGGTCGACATAACCCTCGATCACGAAATCGCAGTCGGCCGGGACATAAATATCGTTGGTGACGCACTTCACGAGTTTCACGGGACGGCGGCGCAGGAACCCGGCCAGCAGGTATTCGTCCATGTTGTCGGGCATCGGCGCCGTCGCGGCATAGGTATAGGCCGGATCGCCGCCCAACGCCACCGACACGGGCATCCGCCGCCCCGAGCGTTTCCAGGCATCGTAATGCCGGGCCCCCGTCTTGTGGATATGCCAGTGCATGCCCGTCGTACGGTCGTCGAAGAGCTGCATACGGTACATGCCGACGTTGCGCACGCCCGTCTGGGGATCGACCGTGTTCACCATCGGCAGGGTTACGAAACGCCCGCCGTCGGCCGGCCAGCACTTCAGGATCGGAAGCGCCGCGAGCGACGCCTCAGCACCCGTCCGTACGACCTGCTGGCATTCGCCCCGCCCCGACACCGTACGCGGGAACCAGCGGGACATCCCGGCCAGCAGCGGCAACGCCCGCAACTTGTCCGCGAACGACGGGCGCGGCGCCATGGCCTGCCGCAGCAATCCGTCGACCCGTTCCGAGAGTTCGCCGAGCGACCCGACGCCCAGCGCCAGCGCCATGCGGCGCGCGGAACCGAACATGTTGGTCAGCACGGGAAACTCCGTGCCGGTATTTTCGAACAACAACGCCTTGCCGCCGCCGGGCGTTTTCGAAACCCGGTCGGTTATCTCGGCGATCTCCTCCATCGGCGACACCGGAGCCGCTATGCGGACGAGTTCACCCTCGCGCTCCAGCAGCGAGATATAGTCACTCAGGCTTCGGTGCATGCTCCAACGCTTTTTTCACCGACCCGTATTGCAGCAGCAACGCCCGTGCCTGCGCCTCGGAAAGCCCCGAAGCCTCGGCCACCATGCGCGTGCCGCGCCCCACGAGTTTGTCGTTCGTCAACTGCATGTTGACCATGCGGTTGCCCTCGACACGCCCCAGGCGGATCATCACGGCCGTCGACAGCATGTTGAGCATCAGCTTCTGTGCCGTGCCCGCCTTCATGCGGGTCGACCCCGTCACGAACTCCGGCCCCACAACCGCCTCGAGCGCATATTCCGCCTCAGCCGCCACGGGCGACGACGGATTGCAGGTAATGGAGGCGGTCAACAGGCCGTGCTCCCGCGCCATGCGCAGGCCGCCGACCACATAGGGAGTGGTACCCGACGCGGCGATCCCGACCAGGACATCGTCCGCCGTGGGATGGTAGGGCGCCATGTCGCGCCAAGCCCCTGCGGTATCGTCCTCGGCATTCTCCACGGCACGCCGCAGTGCACCGTCGCCGCCGGCGATCAGGCCGATGACCCTGTCGAAGGGCACGCCATAGGTCGGGGGAAGCTCCGAGGCGTCCGTCACACCCAGCCTCCCGCTCGTACCGGCCCCGATGTAAAACATCCTCCCGCCGCGCTCCATGCGTTCGACGACCCGCTCCACGAGCCGTTCCATCACGGGGATGGTCTTGGCCACGGCCTCGTGGACGCGTGCGTCTTCGCGGTTGATGCCCGTCAGGATGTCGTGCACCGACATCCGCTGTAAATTATCGTAGGCCGAAGCCTGTTCGGTTATTCTATTTTCCATAATGGTATTTGATAAGTCCTTCGGCAGGTGATGCGGCGATCAGGCCGACCCGGTAACCCCCATGTGCGAGCACCTCGCGCAGCAGCCCCTCGAATGCGGCGGCAACGCCGCCGATGCAGGCGACCGTCAGATGCACGGGATAGCGGCTCAGGTTGCGTTGGGCGAAATCGGCGAAGGTTTCCGCCACCATAGCCCGCACCTCGGGGCAATCCAGGTACGCATGTACGAACGGCGCGAACGACGCCAGGAAACGGTTGGCATACGGCTCGCGGTAGACCCGGAGGATGATCTCCTCATAGGTCAGCCCATGCGCCGCGAGGAACTCCTCCCGCAGGGGGATATGCCCTTTGAAAATACCGTTCACCAGGTTGCGTCCCAGCGCCGCACCGCTGCCCTCGTCGCCGAGGACATACCCCAGCGGCGGGACGTTTTCCACGATTTCGCCGCCCCGGCACCAGCACGAATTGGAGCCCGTGCCGAGGATGCAGGCCACGCCTTCGCCGCGGCCGAACAACGCCCGGGCAGCCCCCAGCAGGTCGGTCTCGGCCTCGATCCGCCCCGTGCCGAAATGCGCGCGGAGTTCCCGCACCATCTTCTCCGTCGCTTCGGGGAAGGTGCCCCCGCACCCTGCGCCGTAGAAATAGACGGCCTCGACGGGGCCGCACGGCGGCAGTTCGGCAAGCGCTTCGCGTATTTGCTCCGGGGAGTGCTGCACGGCATTGATTCCCCGCGTCCGGTATTCCGAGGTATGCACGCCGTCGGTCACGAGCCACGTGCATTTGGTCGATCCGCTGTCTGCAATGATTTTCATACTATATTGTTACTTCCTAATACATCAGAACCGCCAGCCGCACGTCAGCGAAAACCCGGCATCCGTAAGCCAGGGCGTCACATCGGTCGGCGCACCGAGTTCGACGGGCGACACCGAGAATTCCGAAGGCACAAACAGGATCGTCGGCGAAAATTTCAGTTCAAACCCCTTCGTCACCCGCAGAATCCACGCACATTCGACATTGAAGAAAGGCAATACCCTATCCTTGTCAAGATCGTTGTCTACATGCTTTAGTATCCGGTGGTATCCCGCCCCAACTCCGGCTCCGAAACGCAGAAAAAGCCTGCTTTTCACCACCGGCAGCCGATAATAGGCCATTGCATCCAGTTTATAAATATCCTGCGCAACCGTATTGCGGTAAGGGTCAGATCCGTGGCCGCTCCAATCGTAGCTCATCAAACTCCCCAGATGCCACCGGGCCGAAAAATCCACGCCCCAATAAAAATTTCCTTTCAATTGGCGGCTGTACTCCACCTTCACGCCGACAGTCACCTGATTATGCGCCGTGATTCCCGACGCGCCCGTCACAAAGAGATTATTCTCTTTCGAGGCGAGGCGATGACGTTCGATACGCGCCGCTGTTTTTGCATTCCGCGTCCGATCTGTTGCCGACGGCGGGCTTTGGGCATATGCTGCTGCGGTGACGCATACCGTCAATAATACTGTGCCTATTTTTCGCTTCATTCACAAGTGGGTTACATGTTCATCATGCAAGAAAGCAATAAAATTCGGAATAGCAATGTCCCAATGCAAATGCATTGCCGGTTTGCTCCTCAAACCTGCACTCCTTCCCGTCTGGCGCAGCGCCTTTTCGGAAAATTTGCTGCCGCCAAATCGGCTCCGAACCCTAATCCACCCCATTCCCTTTTCACAGCTTCGGAAAACAAAGATAACGAAAAATAATCCGAGCGGCAAACCCGGATCATTACACAATTATATAAGGAGGCGATCAGCGCAGGAAAAGCAGCTCGCGGTATTTGGGCAGCGGCCACATCTGGTCGTCGACGATCTCCTCCAGCTTGTCGATGTGGCGGCGGATCTCGTCGAAACATGCGGCTACGGTATCATGGTAGGCGATCGCCTTCTCGCGCTGATCCTCGATCCTGTTGGCCACCTTGCGGGCGTCGACCATCCCGGCCGTGAGCCGCTGTATTTCGGCCGTATGGTACTGGATCTTCTTGATGAGTTCGATGTCGGCCGAAGCGTTCAGCCCCGGGATCTGCGACATCTTGTAGACCTTGTCGAGCAGCAATGCCTCGTACTTCGAAGCAATCGGCACGATATGGTTCATCGCCAGATCGCCCAGCACGCGCCCCTCGATCTGGATTTTCTTGGTGTAGGTCTCCCACTTCACCTCGGTGCGGGCTTCGAGCTCGACCTTCGAGAAGACGCCCGTGTCGCCGAACATCCGGAGCGTCTGCTTGTCGAGGTAACGGTCGAAGATCAGCGGCGTCGAGGTTTCGCAGTCCAGGCCGCGTTTGCGCGCCTCGGCCTTCCACTCGTCGGAATAGCCGTTGCCGTCGAAACGGATGGCCTTGCAGGCCTTGATCATCTGTTTGAGCACCTCGTAGATGGCCTTCTCTTTCTTCATGCCGGCCTCGATCTTGGCATCGACGTTCTGCTTGAACTCGGCCAGTTCGTGCGCCATCGCCGCATTGAGCACGATCATCGCCTCGGCACAGTTGTCCGAAGAACCTACGGCGCGGAACTCGAACCGGTTGCCCGTAAACGCGAACGGCGAGGTGCGGTTACGGTCGGTATTGTCGAGCAGCAGCGTCGGGATATGCGAAATCCCGCTCATCTTGAACACGTTCTTGGCATCGAAGCGGATCGCGTCGTCGCCCTTGCTGGCCGCCAGTTTGTCCAGCACGGCCGACACCTGCGTCCCGAGGAAGGTCGAGATGATTGCCGGGGGCGCCTCGTTAGCTCCCAGGCGGTGTGCGTTCGTGGCGCTCATGATCGCCGCCTTGAGCAGGCCGTTGTGCTTGTGTACGGCCGAAATGGCATTCACCAGGAAGGTGATGAACTGCAGGTTCTCCGAAGCGGTCTTGCCAGGCCCCAGCAGGTTCACGCCCGTATCCGTCCCCAGCGACCAGTTGTTGTGTTTGCCCGAACCGTTGATCCCCTTGAAGGGCTTTTCGTGCAACAGCACCCGGAACTTGTGACGGCGGGCGATCTTGTCCATCACGGTCATCAGCAGTTGGTTGTGGTCGTTGGCAAGATTGGCCTCCTCGTAGACCGGCGCCAGTTCGAACTGGTTGGGCGCCACCTCGTTGTGGCGGGTTTTGACGGGGATGCCCAGTTTCAGGCACTCGTATTCGAGGTCTTTCATGAATGCCATCACACGGGTCGGGATCGCACCGAAATAGTGGTCTTCCAACTGCTGGTTCTTGGCCGATTCATGCCCCATCAGCGTACGCCCGGTGAGCATCAGGTCGGGACGTACGGCCCAGAGGCTTTCGTCCACGAGGAAATACTCCTGCTCCCAGCCCAGATACGAGATGACCCGCTGCACGTTTTTGTCGAAATAGTGGCACACCTCGGTCGCGGCCTTGTTCACCGCCGAGATCGAGCGCAGCAGCGGCACCTTGTAATCGAGCGCCTCGCCCGTATAGGCGATGAAGACGGTCGGGATACAGAGCGTCGTGTCGACGATGAAGGCCGGCGAGGTCGGATCCCAGGCCGAATAACCGCGAGCCTCGAACGTATTGCGGATGCCTCCGTTGGGGAACGACGACGCATCGGGCTCCTGCTGGACGAGCAGTTTGCCGGAGAACTCCTCCAGAACCCCGCCCAAGCCGTCCGGGTCGGCAAACGCATCGTGCTTCTCGGCCGTACCTCCCGTCAGGGGCTGGAACCAATGGGTATAGTGGTCGGCACCGTGCTCCAGCGCCCACTGGCGCATGCCTGCCGCGATACCGTCGGCAACCTCCCGCGTGAGGGGCGTACCGTTCTCCATCGTATCGACAAGGGCGTCGTAAGTAGCCTTGTTCAAATACTTGCGCATGGCTGCGCGCCCGAATACCCGTTTCCCGAAATAGTCCGAAGGACGTCCTTCGGGAGCCTTCACCTCGACGGCGGTGTGGTTTATGGCCGCATCGACCATCTTGAATCTGAGCAATGATGACATAGATGTAATTGAATTGGATTAGCATTCCATTAAAAACATACGCGCAGGGGCGGAAGCCGAATAATTGCTGAACTAAAACCTAACCTAAAATTCCGGAGGGCAACTGCCTCGCGGCATACTCCGCCCAACCTGACTAACCCGCGGCTTCACCCCTGCCGCCGTATGTATCGATCTCGCTTGCAAATGTAATATTTTTTCAGTTACGTTGTTTTCACAAAATCGGCATTTTTTCGAAAAACGCCCTATTTTTTCAGCATTTTCCGAAAAATCACATGCATTTTTCCATAAAAACGCCGAATTTCAATGCAATTTTCCGAAAAACACCCTTAAATTTTCGTCATATCCCCGAATTTTCACATTTTTAGTTTTTCGTAATTTCCATGGCTATTAAGAACAATATTAAACTATTTCACCACAACTAAAAAACTTCTTCCGGCGGTTGCCGAAAGCAAACGAAATCACCTATATTATAAAAAGAAATTATATAGTGTTATTTTATTAACAATTTCTTGTTTCAATCACTAATAATTTTGTACCTTTACGTGCAATTTTGAAACTACACTTATACTAATCTCTAAATAGTTATGGCAAATACCAAAAGTGAAAAGCTGTTCACCGAATTCCCGCCGGTTCCGACCGAGAAGTGGGAGGAGGTGATTACGGCCGACCTGAAAGGTGCTGATTACGAGCGCAAGCTGGTATGGAAAACGGGCGAAGGTTTCAACGTCCGGCCCTACTACCGCGCCGAGAACCTCGAGGGCATCAAGTTCCTGGGCTCGCAGGCAGGCGAGTTCCCTTACGTACGCGGTACGCACGCGCACAACCGCTGGCGCGTACACCAGACCGTGAGCGTCGTATGCCCCAAGGAGGCAAACGCCGAGGCACTGAAAATCCTCAACGCAGGTGTCGACTCGCTCGGCTTCTGCATCGCGTCGGCGGATTTTTCGGCGGCAGACCTCGACATGCTGCTCAAGGACATCTGTATTCCGGCTGTCGAGATCACCTTCTGCGGAGAGAAAATGGCCAATGTCGCCGAGCTCGTCCTGGCGAAAGTCGAAAAGGAGGGCATCGCCAAGGAGGATGTCCGCATCGCATTCTGCATCGACCCGCTGGTAAAAGGGCTTTCGTCGAAAGGCGATTTCTGCTCGCCCAACGGTGAAAAGTGCATCGCCCGCATCGTCGAGCTGATCCACAAGACCAAGGAGTACAAGCACGTGCGCATCGTAACCGTTGCGGGACAGACCTTCGGCAACTCGGGTTCGACCATCGTCGAAGAGCTGGCATTCACCCTTTCGGCAGGCCACGACTACCTCGTACGCCTGACGGACGCAGGGCTGGACGTCGACGCGGCCGCACGCAAACTGCGCTTCTCGTTCTCGGTAAGCTCCAACTATTTCATGGAGATCGCCAAATTCCGCGCAGCACGCATGCTGTGGGCCAACATCGTCAAGGGCTACGGCCCGGCGAAGAACTGCGCCTGCAAGATGCAGATACACGCCGAGACCTCGCGCTGGAACCAGACCGTCTACGACCCCTACGTGAACATGCTGCGCGGCACGACCGAGGCCATGTCGGCCACGATCGCCGGCGTACATTCGCTGGAGGTGATGCCGTTCGACGCCTCGTTCGAAAACCCGACCGAGTTCTCGAAGCGCATCGCCCGCAACGTCGAGCTGCTGCTCAAGAACGAGTCGCATTTCGACCAGGTCGTCGACCCGGCAGGCGGCTCGTACTATGTCGAGAACCTCACGCAGTCGATCGCAGCCGAAGCCTGGAAGCTTTTCCTCGAAATCGAGGAGAAGGGAGGCTACACCGAGGCTTACAAGGCCGGCCTGATCGTCGAGCGTATCAAAGCGTCGGCCGCAGCCAAGGACAAGAACATCGCTACGCGCCGCCAGACGCTGCTCGGCGCCAACCAATATCCCAACTTTACGGAGGTCGCCGGCAAGGAGATCACCGCCGAGTCCGTTACGCGCAAGCAGGCCGAGGGCAATGTACTCGTCCCCTACCGCGGCGCCATGGCGTTCGAAGAGATGCGCCTGCAGGTGGATCGCAGCGGCAAGGAGCCCAAGGCATTCATGCTGACGTGCGGCAACCTGGGCATGGCCCGCGCCCGCTCGCAGTTCTCGTGCAATTTCTTCGCATGCGCCGGCATCAAGGTGATCGACAACACTTATTTCAAGTCGATCGAAGAGGGCGCGAAGGCCGCACTCGAATCCAAGGCGCAGATCGTCGTGGTCTGCGCAAGCGACGACGACTATGCGGAGGCAGCCCCGAAAGTCAAGGAGCTGCTCGGCGGCAAGGCGATCCTGGTGGTTGCCGGGGCACCGGCCTGCGCACCCGAACTGGAAGCGCAGGGCATCACGAACTTTATAAACGTGAAGTCCAACGTCTTGGAAACACTTAAGTTCTACCTTAAAGAGATGGGAATCTAATCATGAGAGCTAAATTTTCAGAACTGACATACGACGCAGGCCAGCAGAAAAGTTGCTGCGCCTCGAAAGGCTGCGGACAGGTCGAGCCGTGGCTGACGGCCGAGGGTATTCCCGTCAAGGGCGCCTATACGGCCCAAGACCTCGAAGGCATGGAGCACCTGAACTATGCGGCAGGTATCGCCCCGTTCCTGCGCGGCCCCTACTCAACGATGTACGTGATGCGCCCGTGGACGATCCGCCAGTATGCGGGTTTCTCGACCGCCGAGGAGTCCAACGCATTCTACCGCCGCAACCTGGCCGCCGGGCAGAAGGGTCTGTCGGTGGCATTCGACCTTGCTACGCACCGCGGCTACGACGCCGACCACCCGCGCGTGGTGGGCGACGTGGGCAAAGCCGGCGTGTCGATCTGCTCGGTCGAGGACATGAAGGTACTGTTCAACGGCATTCCGCTCGACAAGATGTCGGTGTCGATGACCATGAACGGCGCCGTGCTGCCCATCCTGGCATTCTACATCGTGACGGGTCTGGAGCAGGGCTGCACACTCGACCAGCTGGCCGGTACGATCCAGAACGACATCCTTAAGGAGTTCATGGTGCGTAACACCTATATTTATCCTCCCGAGTTCTCGATGCGCATCATTGCCGACATCTTCGAGTACACCTCGAAGAACATGCCCAAGTTCAACTCGATCTCGA
>OLSX01000756.1_pt1 | contig 32276 bp, 23 predicted proteins | sample 1673141 | NCBI WGS metagenome assembly OLSX01 (sample SAMEA3136759, study PRJEB25190) | human gut metagenome | biome: human gut; feature: human-associated habitat; material: faeces | place: Austria | collected 2013 | reverse complement strand
TGGTGAGTGCCTTGATTATTGAAATCGTCGAAATCATCGAAATTATTTGTCAGTCATAATCCTTCGGTTTTAAGATGCAGATTACAAGCAAGGGCGCCAAAAGCAAGGATCATGCCACTGCTGCTCAATAGAAAGAAAGGGAAACAATGAGGTTCTCGTTAGGAAAAATAATTGCTCTCTGCGGTGCTGCGGCGATGGTTGTTCCATTGGCAGCGTGTGGAACAACTCAGTCGGAAACTCCCGATGGGAGCGGTAAGACGGTTGTTAATGTTTGGGCTTGGGATAACAATCTTAAAGCTAATGCTAAGGTTTTCATGAAGAAAAACCCTAACATTGTCATCAAATTTACCAATGCCGGTAGTGGTAAAGATGAATACAAAGCTCTGAATAATGCTTTGGAAGCTGGCAGTGGAATTCCGGATATAGCCATGATTGAATATTATGCGATTCCTGAGTATGTAATTAAGGGCTCTCTTAAAAATCTGAATGACTATGGGACTGCCAAATATAAGGATTTCTACACCCCAGGTACTTGGAATGCAGTGAATTTCAATGGCGGTATGTATGGTATGCCAGTCGACTCTGGACCAATGGCTTTTTACTATGACAAAGAGGTATTTGACAAAGCTGGCATTTCTGAGCCGCCAAGTACTTGGGATGAGTTCTATCAAGATGCAAAGAAGATTAAGCAGATTGGTTCATATATTACTAATGATCCAGGGAACGCCGGATTCTTCAATGCAATGGTCTGGCAAGCAGGTGGACACCCATATTCCACATCTAAAGACGGCACCAAGGTTACCGTCAAACTCACTACTGATAAAGGAGTGCAGAAATTCTGTGACTTCTGGCAAAAGATGATTGATGAAGGACTAATCGAAACGAAGACAAAAGATAGTTCTGATGATTGGTATCGTTCAGTTGGTTCCGGAGAATTTGCGAGCGTGATATCTGCTGCATGGGCTCCCGGCATGTTTTTAAACAATGCTTCGGAGGGTGCTGGAAAGTGGCGAATTGCTCAAATGCCAACGTGGAACGCCGGCGAGAAGGTAAGTTCTGAGTACGGCGGCTCCTCCCTTGCCCTGATGTCGTCATCCAAGAATGCGGATGCTGCGTACAAGTTTATGGAATTTGCCAGCACTAATTCTGATGCCATCATGTCTCGTGTGGACCAAGGTGGTTTTCCTGCTGATTTGAAGACCATGTCTAACGATAAATTCCTTAGCCAGACTACTATGGTGAACTCCGATGGAGACACGGTGGATTATTTTGGCGGTGAGAAGTTCAATGCTGAATTCGCCGAGGCTGCGAAGCGTGTCACATCTAAGTTCGAATTTCTGCCCTATGACGTTTATGCGCGAAGCGTTTTCACCGACACTGTCGGGGCGGCTTACACGGGACAGACCACAATGAAGGAAGGTGTGAAGGCTTGGCAGGACAAGCTCGTTGAGCAAGGAAAGAGCCAAGGCTTTACTGTGAACGAATAAGGATAACAATGGCTGGAATCAAGGACGTGGCGGCTCTCGCAGGAGTTTCCATAAGCACGGTTTCCTATGTGATGACAGGGAAACGTCCCATAGGGGCAAATACCCGTCGGAGAGTATTGCAAGCTGCGCGGGAACTTGGTTACTTGGCGAAAAACGGTGGTCCAGCTCCGTTGAGTGGTGAGACTCATTTCGTCGCGCTGAGTTCGCCCGTCCATGATTCCACCAGCTATACCAATTATTGTGCTTATTTTCTAAATTTTCTCAAAGCGGCCAGGCAACTTGGCTATGAAACGTTGCTGTTGACTGAGGAAACAGGAGATGAGCAGCTTCGCTCTATCATCGATACTGGGATGGTGGATGGTGTCGCTCTTATGGATGTGACTATGAATGATCCCCGAATTGAATTAGCTCAGCTTTCAAGTATTCCGCTCATTTCTATTGGACATCCTATGAATGAAATAAATGTGCCATGCATTGATACCGATTTTATTGAAATGGGTGAAATGATCATGCAAACGCTTTGTCGTAATGGGCACAGCAGAATTCTGTTTGCAGGGGGGAAGGAGATTGATTACGAACGAAATGGAGGTGCAAATTACCTCATTCGGCTCAGGACATCAATGCATGATGCTGCTGCGCGATACAAGATTCATATAGATGAAGAGTTTACCGACGAGGATGATTTCGATGCTGCCGAAAACCTACTTGAGAGGTTCATCTCGAGTGAGAACACAGCAATTGTGACTCAAGGCGGCCCATTGTTCCTTAATAACCTTGTTGCTGCGACGCGGCAGCGTGGAATGAAGATTCCTCAAGATCTTTCGCTGATTTCAGCGGGAACATATACAGATTCCATAGGCAAGCGTCTGAGGATAGATGAATTTCCCTTAATGCCAGCAGAGTTGTGTCAACTGGGCATGAGCATGCTTGTTCGGCTCATGGATGGAACTCTAAAGGGAAAGGAAAAAGCAACATTGATTCATCCCGTATATAGGCAACGTGGATCCATAGCATCGCGTTGATGAAGAACTTGATTTAATAAGGAAACAAGATATGACTGATTTCAATCGTTCCGTCCTTCCCGACGCCGTGCGTTCCAACGGCGCGACCCCGAACCCGTGGTGGGCCAACGCGGTGGTCTACCAGATCTACCCGCGTTCCTTCCAGGACACGAACGGCGACGGCATCGGCGACCTGAAGGGCATCACCAGCCGTCTCGATTATTTGGCTGATCTTGGCGTGGACGTGCTGTGGCTGTCCCCGGTCTACAGGTCGCCGCAGGACGACAACGGCTACGACATCTCCGACTACCAGGACATCGACCCGCTGTTCGGCACGTTGGAGGACATGGACGAGCTGCTCGCCGAGGCGCACAGGCGCGGTCTGAAGATCGTGATGGATTTGGTGGTCAACCACACGTCCGACGAGCATGCCTGGTTCCAGGCCTCCCGCGACAAGGACGACCCTCACGCCGACTGGTATTGGTGGCGTCCGGCCAGGCCGGGCCACGAGCCGGGCACTCCGGGCGCCGAGCCGAACCGGTGGGGGTCGTATTTCGGCGGTTCCGCTTGGCAGTACGATCCGAAGCGCGGCGAATACTACCTCCACCAGTTCTCCAGGAAGCAGCCGGATCTGAATTGGGAGAATCCGGAGGTGCGCAAGGCCGTGTACAGGATGATGAACTGGTGGATGGATCGTGGCATCGACGGCTTCCGCATGGACGTGATCACCTTGATCTCGAAACATCTCGATAGCCACGGACGGCTGCCCGGAGAGGTCGACTCGGAACTGTCCGAGGGAGAGATAGGCGAAGAGGGATACACGAACGCGAGCCCGTTCTGTTCCGATGGTCCGCGGCTCGACGAGTTCCTCGCCGAAATGCGCCGTGAGGTGTTCGAGGGCCGTGAGGGCTACATGAACGTCGGCGAGGCGCCGGGCATCACTCCGGAACGCAACGAGTTCATCACCAATCCAGCCCACAAGGAACTCGACATGCTGTTCCTGTTCGACCACGTCAGTGTCGATCAATCCCCCGAATCAAAATGGGATACACACGCTTTTGTTCCTAAAAAACTTCAAGATAGAATGAGCAGACAGCAGGAGGCCGTGAGGAATGCCGGCTGGGCCAGCCTGTTCTTCTGCAACCACGACCAGCCGCGCGTCGTCTCCCGTTGGGGTAACGACTCTGACCGCGAGTCGCGCGAGCTGAGCGCCAAGGCGTTCGGCATGCTGCTGCACATGCACCGCGGCACCCCGTACATTTACGAGGGCGAGGAGCTGGGCATGACCAACGCCCACTTCACCAGCCTCGACCAGTACCGCGACTTGGAGGCCATCAACGCCTACCGCCAGCGCGTGGAGGAGGCCAGGTGCCAGTCGTCCGAGTCCATGATGGCGGCCCTCGCCCTCATCGGCCGTGACAACGCGCGCACTCCCATGCAGTGGGACGCTTCCAGGTATGCCGGCTTCACCCCGGCGGACGCGGCGACGGAGCCGTGGATCGGCGTGAATCCGAACCACGTGGAGATCAACGCGGCCGAGGAGTTCGACGATCCGGATTCCGTGTACGGCTTCTACAAGAAGCTCATCGCCATGCGCCACAACAGCGCCACCGTCGCGACGGGCGAGTGGAATCTGCTTGCTGCCGATGACGAGCAGGTGTATGCCTTCACCCGCACCAGCGGCGACGATACGATTCTTGTTGTCGTCAACCTCACCGATAGATCCGCCGGCCTGCCGGGAGAAGTGGCGGAGCTGCTCGGCGATGGCGTCGCGGAATCGCAGATACTGCTCAGCACTTATGATGTTGCGCATGGCGTGAAATCGATCTCTCGTGGCGAGCTCGCTCGTTGGGAGGGAGTCGTGATTCAGCTCTAATCGACTCAAGCTGACTTCATGTTCACACTCGACCTTACCTTGGTTGAGTGTGGACATGAAGTCAATGTCAGGGGCGTATCTATCTCCCAGAGTGGCGTCTCTTAATGGAGAAGTCGATGTCCGTCAAATGTGAATTGGAGAACACTGGCTGGTGCAGGGCCATCTAATTTACTTAGCTACTAACCTAACGGCAAATCTTAAAAGGCGCAGCCTCGCATGATTCTGGTGAGAGGTTTTTCGTTGTTCCGTGCTGCGGATAAGCGTCATGTTGTTGTTTACCGTAATCGTGCTCGTCGTAGCGTTGATTTACTTCCTGTTCCTGATCTACTGGGCTATCATCGCATCCACCAAAACCCCATCGCAGCTGACTAGCAGCAACGGATTGTGGTTTGCCGTCGGACTTGACCAGATTCCCGACGCCATCGCCATCGGCGTGGTCATGGGATGCATACTCACCATTCCGCAGTACTCGATTTTCCATGCACTGCACCTGATTAACACCATGCTGGCGATCATCATCCCGTGTTGCGTTTCGCCATTCGGCTTCTTCCTGGGTCGCGTATACGCGCAAACCTCCATGCCGAACGAACTACTGGAACATTCTGGACGTTTTTGGCCTGTCAGTGGGAGAATTTCTCCGCTGACTGGAAGAATTGGATGCTAATTGAGGAATATGGCTGTGAGTGAGTCGGAAGGTTTGAATATGGAACAGTCTCGGGAGCGGTTTGCGAATGAGGTGGACGTTGCGTTAGCGCAGTCGGCCCGTCCGTTTGCGATTCACAATGCGCGCAAAGTCGATGCGCGAGGTGTTGCGGAACATTATTGGTTGGTTTCCGATGGTAGCGCGATTATGGCGACTGGGAATCGGGACGATGATTTTGCTGCGGCATGCGCAAGCGTCGGTTTGGATGCCGATGCTGATTCCGATTCGGTCAGTTCGGTTGGTTCCGGCGATTCCATGACCGGTTCGGCCGGTTTCGTGACCAACGCTGCAGGCCGCATGATGACGCCCGGTTACGTCGACATTCATGCGCACGGTTCGTGGGGGAGTTCCTTCGATGATGGTGTGCAAGGCATACGCATGGCCCGCGCAGGTCATATGATGCACGGCACCACCCGCCAGGTGCTCAGTTTGATCACCAACCCGCTCGACGTGATGTGCGCCAATCTTCAAACCGTGCGTGGCATGATGGGTGCTCGCCCTGACATTCTTGGAGCGCATTTGGAAGGTCCGTTCCTTGCGTTGTCTCGCAAAGGTGCGCATGATCCGGAATGCTTGAAAGATCCGGTTCCTGAATATGTTGATCGGCTTTTGCGTGCTGCGAACGGCTGTTTGCGGCAGATCACCATCGCCCCCGAACTACCGCATGGCATTGATGCGATTCGTCGTTTTGCTGCGGCTGGAGTGGTTCCTGCGGTGGGACATTGCGATGCCGATTATGCAACCGCCTGCAGAGGTTTTGATGCGGGTGCTGGCATTATGACGCACATGTTCAATGCGATGAATGGTTTGCATCATCGTGAGCCTGGTCCGATTCCGGCTGCTGTTGAGGATCCGCGCGTCACTGTTGAGTTGATTAATGATGGTTTTCATGTGCAGGATCCGATGGTGCGTTTGGGATTCGGCTTCGCCCCGCATCGCATTGCGTTTGTGACCGATGCTATGGCTGCCACCGATTGCCCGGATGGTCATTATTTGCTGGGTGCGTTGGATGTGAATGTGATTGACGGTCATGCTCGTCTTGCATCGAATGGTGCGATAGCCGGTTCTACGTTGACGTTGGAAAAGGCTGTTCAGCGTGCGGTGCTCGAATTAGGATTCACGCCTACCGACGCGGTGGAAGCCGCCACGTTGATTCCGGCTAAAGCATTCGGTTTCGATCGTGCGAATCCGGTCACCAAGCAGCCGCTCGGTCTGCTTGCCCCCGGCTATGCTGCCGACGTGCTTCTGCTCAACCCCGCCACCTGGGCCGTCGAACACGTCTGGTGCGACGCCCACCTTCTTCGTTAAGGCGCGATTGCTGAAACGTAATTGCAGGACCGGCTTCGTAACAGGATGCCGGTCCTTGCTGTATCTCGAGTTTTTGTTTTCAGTCTTGCGGGGTGAAGCTGTCGCGGGCGACGAGACTGGTGGAGATTCGCATATGCTGGCTGATTTTTCGGTTGGCGGTCAGTGCTTCGGCAAGCATGAGTACTGCGGCTTTCGCAAGTTCGTCCTGGCTGATGTCGTACGACGATAATGCGGGAGACGTGTATTTCGCGATCTCCTGATTGTTGATGCTGATTACTTTGATATCTCGCGGTACCATCACATTTTCGGTGGCAAACGCCTGTAGCACGCCGACCGCCAACGGATCGGCGGCAACGATCACTGCATCGGGCAAATCGTCAGCATGATCCTGCACTAACTGACGCCCCTGCAAACGGCCGTTTTCCACGGTGAACGGGCCATCTGCATACACCAATTCCTGCACATCCAAACCCAAACGCAGCGCCCAATTGCGAAATGCGAACGTACGAACGTCTTCCGGATATTCATGCTCGCCCATAATGTTGCCCAAGCCGCCAATAAAGCCGATTCGTGAGCAGCCGGACGCCATAAGCGCGTCAATCGCATCCAAAATCGTCTGTTCCAAATCGGGTTGCACCGAATCGAACAATGCCGGCGCAGGATTGATGTCGATGAAGACGCCGTGGGGAAGTTTCTTATGCAGACGGTGCAACGTCTTACGATCCAACGGCGACGGGCCAATCGAAATGAAGCCCGCGTATTTGTCGGCGTTGGCGATCAGCGAATCCACGTCCTCCTGCATGGTTACGTTCATGAGCTGCTCTTCGGCATGCTTGACGAGCACTTCGCGCAACTCGTCGAAATACGCGTCCTGCAAACCCTCGTCGGGAACGGCATTGTCGAGAATCGCAACATCTTGCGGAATGGTGATGCGTTGGTATTGCGGTACGTTCTTGTACCCCATTTCCAGACTGGCGTTTAGGATTTTCTCGCGGGTGGAATCCTTCACCGAAAAGGTGGGATCGTCCTTCAAAACCCTCGAAACAGTGGCTTGGGAGAAACCTACCCGTTTTGCTATCTCTCTGATAGTGGCCATTCGAATCCTCCTCAAAGCCATCATTGGCTAAACAGGTTTACTAATTAATTTAGCACATATGATTCCATCCTGCTATATTTCCTTCAAGCATTTCACGAAATAAAGCAGTCGTGCGAAATCCAACGGCAGATGCGCGAACGCAGCAACCTCCGAATACGTGGTGCCAGCATTGGTCAAACCCAACTTGACGTTCGGCAAAGCGGCAAGATCGGCAACCTCATCATCAACTTCATCATGCGCCACATGAATGGCATGCGATCCCAACTGCAAACCGAAACGCAGCTGTGGCTGCTCATGAGTCAACTGCTCCAAGCGCTCGTGGAAGATGGACGCGCCTAATTCCGAACCATTCATGCAAATGTCCACAATATCCAATTCGGGCGCCACCTGGCGGAATGCGGCCGTGACGTTCTGGGCGTTAACCGCGTATATCGGCATCTGGCATTCCGTACAAGACATGGTGGTCGGTTTGATTCGCTGGTTCTTCGTACCGATCAAGGAGCCGCAGCAGGAGGCGGCCCGCAAGAAGTACTCCTGGCGTGACGCCCTCTACTTCGGCGACTGCCAAATAATCTACGAGTCCCGCCCGTTATAGAGTGCTTCCCGTGTCTGTCTGCACTTTCTTGGGGTTTAAAAAGCCGTGTAGCAGAAAATCTTGTCACGTGTTTGGATCGAATCTCTGTGAGGCACTGTTGTGGGTGCCGTAAAATAGCAGGAAAAGGGGCGCTGATGACTCAACATAACGATTGGAGCGCTATGCAGCAAAGTTCGTATCATGATATGCAGGTCGATTCATTGGGTGCGTTCTCCGCGCGCAATCCGCTGGACTCGCTTGCGGTTACAGCGCCGGGACGCACGCGTTGTGTGAACGCCGAGAATCCCACAGGCGGCAAGGGCACTGCGGCCACTGCGGCCAGTGCGCTTGGCCCGTCGCGCAAAGGCAGCCCCTGCATCCAAACCGTGAAAGCGGGGGAGAGCGTCACTTTGATGAATGTGGACGGTCCGGGCGTGATCCGCCATATTTGGATGACCGTCACCGATCGCACGTCGCCTACCGGCCCGAACGTGCTTCGTAACCTGATCCTGGAATTCTATTGGGATGGCGAGGAAACCCCGTCAGTGCAATGCCCGATCGGCGACTTCTTTTGCTGCGGCCACGCGCAGGCCTGCCGAGTCAACTCGATGCCGGTGGTGGTCGTACCCAATCGCGGTTTCAACTGCTATTTCTCCATGCCGTTCGAACATGCGCGCATCGTGCTCCGCAACGATCACAATGAAGACGTTCCTGCGTTCTTCTACCAGATCGACTACACCGAATATGACTCGCTTCCGGCCGGCACCATGCGTTTCCATGCACAGTGGCGTCGCGAACGTGTCACCGAACTGGCTCGCGATTATGTGGTGCTTGACGGCGTGCAGGGGCGTGGCGCGTATATCGGCACATATCTGGCGCTCACCGCGTTGGAAAGCCGCTGGTGGGGCGAGGGTGAAGTCAAAATGTACATCGATGGAGACGACCAGTACCCTACATGGTGCAGTACTGGTGCTGAGGATTATTTCGGTGGTGCGTGGAGTTTCGCTGATTTTGACGAGCATGGGCGCATGCATGAGCAGACGTTCTGCGCGCCGTACGTCGGATTCCCGTTCTACTCACAGCGTCTCGCCTCGCATCGCGAAAGCGCGTATTGGGATGTGAATACGCCTGTGACCCGTGGACTGTATCGCTGGCACATTCCCGATCCGATTTATTTCGAGCACGATCTGCGTGTGGAATGGCAGCAGATCGGCACTGAAGAGGGTGGCAATTTCGAGCGTCAGGACGACGTTGCTTCCGTCGCGTACTGGTATCAGCTCGAGCCGCACACACCGTTCACGCCGATTGGCGATCGCCACTTCCGTCAGCCCCGCTGATTTTCGCCCCCGAACCTGCGATTTCCGGTCTATCCGGTCGGTTCGGGGGTGTTGTGCTGTCTGTGCAACTTGCGTTCTGTGCCTGCATGACTTGGGGGAGTCCTCCATATGTGAGATACCGGTCGAACAGCGCATTGTCATTTGCTGTTGATTGCAAATGCATTTCGGTATTCCGAGAAAGACAGTGGCAGCATCTTAAGCTCGACATATCGTCCAGTGAAATGGATGATTTTGCGATTATTGCAGAATTGTCCATTTCACTGGATGATTTTGCAGAGTGGGTGAGTGATATGGACGTGCGATTGGGCAAATCGGAAGTAATGTTGCGGTCATTCGACGGAATTCACGAATGTGTATGTTCCGCTTACATGTTCGATACATTTTTCCCAGCGAATTGACAGGAACACGCATCATTCTTCCAAGACTTGGGCGGTTATATAGAACATGTCAGCGGTTACGGCAGCTGGCGAGGTTCCCGAAGAACCCCATAACTGAACCCTTCTTCTCTCTTCTCTCTCTCAGCCGGCGGCCTTTCTCTCCGCCGGCTTTTTCTTTTCTGAACAGGATGCATGCGATTGCGATTGGTGTTTTCGGTTGCGTAAAAGGCGCATGAAAAGAAACGGTCGGCCACGCGCCTGTTTGCGTATGGCCGACCGTTGGCGGTCTGTGATTATGTGTGGTTGCGTGTTAGCGTTTGTGATTCAGCAGCGGTCGTATGAGAAATCACGGATGCGCTCGAGGCAATCCACGCTGGCCGTCAGCCATGGCATGCCGATCACGAATACGTGCCCCAATGCTTCGTGACGGCCTGTTTTCGGGTCGAAAAGTTCGAAATCGGCACTCTTGCGCGATAGGGCCGTGGCAAGCGCCAGATTATCTGCCTCCAAAAAATCGTCGCTGCAGGTGGTAATGAACAGCGGCGGCAGGTCAACGTTGTTGACGAGTCCTTCTGCGGTGAGGAATCGCGGATCAGCCGCTTCGAGGTCGGCGAAGAATTCCGTGCCAAGAGCTTCGTCGAGCGCGATTCGCGTGTCTGGGGAGAATGCGGTAGATCCCAAGCCGGCTTCGTCGGCGGTCTGCTTGGAAGCCAGGCTGTACACGCCACAAACTGGAGCTGCGCCGGCGAAACCGATGCCCGACGGCTCGTCAATGCCGAACGCGGCCGCAGCTTCGGCGCTGTTTTCAATGGCCAATGTCAGCATGGTCAATGCGCCGCCGGCCGAATCGCCGGTGAGGAATACGGCGTTTGGATTGACTGGATAATCGGCCAGATGCGCCTTGATCCAACGTAATGCCGCTTGCACATCCGCCAGCTGACCCCTCAAGTCGGTCTGCGGGGCCGGGCGATAATTCAGTGAGAACACGGCGAATCCCATATCGGCCAGATGCACGTTGAAATTACGGTTCAGTTCCTTATATCCGTAGGTGAAACCGCCGCCATGTATATCGATGTACACCGGTGTCGTGTGCCCGGCGCGCAGTACAGCATCATGTGGCAGATACAGATCAAGCAAGTGTCCGCGGCACTGCCCGGCTTCCGTATCGTAACCGCCGTCAGGCAGGTATGGAAGGTCTTCAATCACATCGATCGTGTCCGGAGTATGCCACAGTTCGGAACGTGGAGTGTCAACTGCGATCGCGCTGAAACGCAGGTCAAGAATTCCGCGGACTCGCTTTTCGGAAAGTCCCGCAAGATCGCCGTCGGTTTCCGTCCAACGTTCCGCATGCTTGATCATCTCGTCGGTAAGACCATATTTTTCCGCATATTGTGCGATGAGTGCCTGTTCGTCCGACATCATTGCCGTCCTTTCGTGTTTTTCATACGATTGCGGTCGTTGCCGTCATCGGAATGCCGCGCTTCGATATATCGTATCGGTTCGATACGGAAAGCGCTACCGCAATCATCCATATTTTCGTTGCGCTCACAGCGAGTTTATGTAACGGTGCCTGCGTTGCTTTTATTGCGATTGCGACACGCCGGAATCACCTACGTTGCATCGAAAAACGATTCGCATAGAATAAGTCGCGTTTACGAGTCCGAACAGGGGCTTCGACCGAGAGAGACGGCAACGGGACGCTCGACAAACGACGGACGTGAATCGTAACGGCAACGAATAGCCGAAAAGCAACGAATCAACGTAACAACAGCCCACGAAACCCCAAATACCCAAGCAAACAATCTGAAGGAACGCTACGTATGTACGTCGATCCGAATCGTAACAAAGAAGCAGGCAACCTCAAATGGATCCTGCCATACTGCAAACCCGACCTGCCACGGGTGGTCGGTGCGATAGTGCTGTTCTGCGTCAACAACACCATGGCTCTCATCATTCCGCTATTGTCGGGTCTCATCGTGGACCGTGTGATCGTGCAAGGACACGTCAGCGAACTGACGCGACTGTGCATCATGATGATCGTGTTCACCATCGTGCGCGTCACCTCACGCTACGGCTACCAAATGTGGATGGAACGTTTCGGGCAGAACTCCGTATTTCGTCTCGTCAGCGACGAATACGAGAAACTGCACGAACTTGACTTCACGTATTTCAACCACACACGCACCGGCGACATTATGAGCCGCATGACCTCCGACACCGACGCCATCCGCCACGCGTTGAGCTGGGTGAGCTACCAGGCGCTCGACTGTGTGGTCATGTTCGTCGGCGCTCTCGCCATGATGTTCACCATCGACTGGCGTCTCGCGCTCGCGCTCGCGTGCATTACGCCGTTCATTTTCATTCTTACACGCGGACTTTCTACGCACGCGAGGCCGCTGTTCTTCGCCATCCGCAATTCGCTCGCCGAAATGAATTCGATGGTTGAAGAAAATATCGAAGGCAACCGTGTGGTCAAAGCGTTCGTACGCGAACCGTATGAAACCGAAAAATTCGATGAACGCAACGACGACTACATGCAACGCAACATGGCTCAGGCCTACAACAGCCGCAAATACATGCCGTGGCTTGACGGCCTCGGCTTCTCGCTGCAGCTGATCACGCTCGGCCTCGGCGGATTCCTGGTGATCACCGGTCACATGACGCTCGGCAATCTCGTGGCGTTCAACTCCTACCTGTGGATGATCGACGGACCGGTGCGCCAATCCGGATGGCTGATCAACGACTGGCAGCGTTTCAACGCATCCTGCATCAAAATCCGCAAACTGCTCACCTCTCAGTCGCATATCACGGAAAAGCCGGGAGTCGGCGCAAACGCAAATACCGCAACTCCGAATGCGAACAATGCCAACGGTGTAAACGATGCAACTGGCAACGCCTCGCAATCGCAGGCGACGTTTATAACATCGGCAATACAAGCTGCGCAGGCAACACAGGTAACGACTAACACGACCCGCATCGCCGGCAGCATCGACTTCCAGCATGTCAGCTTCGCTTTCCCCGACGAACCGAATACCCCCGTGCTTGAAGATGTGGATTTCCATGTTCCGGCAGGCGCCAAACTCGGCATTCTCGGCGAAACGGGCGCAGGCAAATCCACCCTCGTCAACCTCATCTCCCGCTTCTACGACCCCACCGAAGGCAGCGTACTCATCGACGGCGTCGACGCGCGGGACTGGCCGCTCGCCACACTTCGCTCGCAAGTCTGCGTCGTCGCGCAAGACACGTTCCTGTTTTCCGACACCATCGGCGGCAACATCAGCTTCGGCGTGGGCGAACAGCGCGAATACGATGAACAGTACATTCGCCGCATGGCCACCATCGCCGGTGCGGACGGCTTCATCCGCAGCATGCCGGAAGGCTACGATACCGTGGTTGGAGAGCGTGGCGTCGGCCTTTCCGGCGGCCAAAAACAGCGCCTGAGCCTCGCCCGCGCGCTTGCCGACAATCCATCGATCCTCATCATGGACGACACGACCAGCGCCGTCGATATGGAAACGGAAGCGGAAATCCAACGTCACCTGCGCGAGCTGGACGAGCAGAAAACCATCGTCACCATCGCACACCGTATTTCATCAGTGAAAGATTCCGATCTGATTCTCGTGCTCGAACACGGCCGCATTGTGGAGCGCGGCACGCATGACGAACTCGTGGCCGCACATGGCCGCTACTGGGAGATCTACTACAAGCAGCTCGGCCTGCAGGCTGGTCGTTCCCATGGTTTCGAAGCGTAACGCAACCAAGGCAAGAAAGGAGGAAACCCCATGGCAAAACGTAATACATTCCGTGAAGACGAGGAACTGGAAGAGCAGATTAATCTGCACGATATTCTGCGTATCGGCGTCTATTTAAAACCATATATGTCGCGTATCGCACGCATTCTTGCCGTCGTCGTAATGATGAGCTGCATCGCGGTAGTCGTGCCATATTTGACGAAAATCATGATCGATAGTGCGATTCCGTCGAAAAATCTCACCTTACTTGGTGAATTAACGGGATTGATGGCAGTGCTTATTGTGATGTACGAGTTCGGATTGCGCTATCGTACCGTTGAAATTACTCGAGTTGGTCAGCTCATGTTGAAAGATATGCGTCGCGATATTTTCACGCATATTCAAACGCTGCCGTTCAGCTATTTCGATTCGCGTCCGCACGGCAAAATCCTGATTCGCGTGGTCAATTATGTGAACACCCTTTCCGACACGTTGAGTTCCGGCCTGATCAATGTGATTTCCGACGCGTTCACGTTCCTGATCACTCTGGTGGTCATGTTTGTGGTCGATTGGCGGCTCGCGCTGTTCAGCCTTGCGCTTTTCCCGTTCCTGATCGCATGGGTGCTGATATTGCAACATTTCCAGCGCCGCGCGTACCAGGTGCTGTCGAACAAGCAGAGCAATCTCAACGCATTCATCCACGAGTCGATCGCCGGCGTGAAAACCACGCAGACCTTCGCTCAGGAGACTGCGCAGTTCAAAACCTTCCAGGAGCAGCAGAACGACGTGCGCACCTCGTGGATGAAGGCTGTGCACATTCAGTTCCTCATGTGGCCGGGCATCCAGACCATTTCCGTCATGACGATCGCGTTCATCTACTATGTGGGCGTTACGGGCTTCGGCGCGGTAAACGTTTCCACCGGCGTGCTGATCGCGTTCGTCGGGTATGCGAATAATTTCTGGAATCCGGTGATCAGCATCGGCAATTTCTACAATCAGCTGATTACCTGTTCCGCGTATCTTGAGCGTATTTTCGAAACGCTTGATGTGCAGCCGGAGATCCGCAATGCGTCTGACGCGACCGAACTGCCGCCAATCGAAGGTCGCGTCGATTTCAACGATGTCATCTTCCGTTACGAGCCTGACGGTCGCAATATTCTCAATCTGGTTGATCTGCATGTTAAGCCAGGCAGTACTGTTGCGTTGGTCGGTCCGACTGGCGCCGGCAAAACCACGATCATCAACCTGCTGTCGCGTTTTTACGACGTTGCAGAAGGGTCGGTGACGATTGACGGGCATGACGTGCGTTCGGTCACATTGGAATCGTTACGTCGGCAGATGGGCGTCATGCTGCAAGATACGTTCATTTTCTCTGGTAATGTGCGCGAGAATATTCGTTACGGCAAGTTGGATGCGACCGATGCCGAGATCGAAGCGGCTGCGAAGGCGGTGCATGCGCACGAGTTCATCATGGATTTGCCGAACGGATACGACACGGTGGTGGAGGAGCGTGGTTCCACGCTTTCCGCAGGTCAGCGCCAGTTGATTGCGTTCGCGCGAGTGCTGCTAGCCGATCCTCGCATTCTGATTCTCGACGAAGCCACGTCGAATATCGATACTCGTACCGAAGAGGCGCTTCAGGCCGGATTGAACCACCTGCTGAAGGGACGTACGAGCTTCATCATCGCGCACCGATTGTCCACCATCGAGAACGCGGACATGATCTGCTACATCGACCATGGGCAGATCGTAGAGCAAGGCAACCACGCCGAGCTGCTTGCCAAGCGTGGCGCCTACTATCGCCTCTACGACTCCCAATACGCCATGATCAAGGTCTGAGCGGGGTAAATCCGCCAAGGATTGGAGGAATCACCCCGCTGAAGGCCTCTCTGGCGGGGTGATTCCTCCGGCTACTGGGTGAATTCGACCGCTCAGGTTGTACCAGCCGTAGTAGCGGTTGATGCACACCACATCCATGGTTCGTTCGGCGATGTCGGTCGTGTAGTCGTTTTGGCAGCATACCAGTGTGACCGGCCTGTTCTGCGGGTCGCTGGCGTGCGCCAGCTCATACAGCGGACGAAAGTAGTCATACGCCTGCTGTGGACGTTCCCCGTCACCATCCAATCCTGGCTCATTGGCGATCGACCACATTACTACGCACGGGTGGTTCTTGTCGCGCGCAATCATGCCTCGAATCGCCTCGTATGGAGTCTATTACTGGTTCGGCTCGCAACTGACCGGCTGGGACGGCAGCGACAACATGGTCGTCACAGCCACCAACCTGCACGGCCCCTGGAGCGATTTCAGGCCATTCACGCCGGAGGGATCGCATACCTATCAGTCCCAGTGCCGGAATGAATTCTCCATCTTTACGCACGTCGTGCAGTTGGGATGGCATATGATTATGACGATAGAAATATTGGGATTTCAACGAAACTGCGATACAACGAGGTAGTGCCATGAAACGATTCGCCGTTGGCTACGAATCCCTCTGCCGCATCATCATGATGATCGTCGTCGTCAACGTCGCCTTCGTGGCGCATACGCTGCTCGGCCTGATGATGGTATTCGGTGTGGCCGTGCTCATCTTCGCCACCATGATGGCCGTCTACTCGTGGGGCCGACTGCCCGGCATGGACGTACATGTGCTCGAACCCATCGGACAAGACCAGAACGCCGGCCCTGCCGGCACGACACCCCCCGCACGGAAGGACAATCTCTCGTGACCGACATCCATAACTGCCACAGCCATCCAATCGCGCTGCGCGACGCCACCGTCACCGACTCGTTCTGGGCCGCCGAGCAGGAGCTCGTACGCACCGCGGTGATTCCATATCAGTGGAATGCGTTGAACGACAACGTTCCCGGTGCCGCTCCCAGCTACTGCATGCACAACTTCAAGGCCGCGGCCGCGCAGAATGCCGAGCGTCACGAGCAGGGCAAGGCCTTCGTGCCGCCGAAATACACCTTCCGCGGCTTCGAGGCGCTGCCGGAAGACCCGGCCAATCCCGACCCGGACAAATTCTATGGATTTGTGTTCCAAGACACCGACTTCTCCAAGTGGATCGAAGCGGTCGGCTACTCGCTGACCCATCATCCCGACGCCGAACTCGAGGCCACAGCCGACGCGGCCATCGACATCGTGTGCGCGGCGCAGCTGGACAACGGCTACCTTGACACCTACTACATTCTCAACGGCATGGACCGCCACTTCACCAATCTGAAGGACCATCACGAACTGTACTGTTTCGGGCATCTGGTCGAAGGTGCGGTCGCCTACTACGAGGCCACGGGCAAACGCAAGCTACTTGATGCGTCCTGCCGTTTCGCCGATTACATCGATTCCCGATTTGGTACGGAAGAAGGCAGGCTGCACGGCTATCCGGGCCATGAGATCGCTGAGATGGCGCTGGTGAAGCTGGCTGCGGTAACCGGCGAGACCCGTTACGCCGACCTGGCCGAATACTTCGTATGGCAGCGTGGACAGCAACCACTGTACTTTGCACTCGAAGATCGCCGCCGTGCCGAAGAGGACGGTCGCAACTACGAGCCACGTGAACAGAACTACGTTTACTATCAAGCCGACAAGCCGGTCACGGAACAAACGGAGGCGCTCGGTCATGCCGTGCGTGCCGCCTACTTCTACTCAGGCGTGGCCGACGTGGCGAGAATCACCGGGGAAGCAACACTGCTGGAATCCTGCGAGACGCTCTGGCGCAACATCGTCGACAGGAAACTGTATATCACCGGCGGCATCGGTGCCACGCATATGGGCGAGGCGTTCTCCTTCGACTACGATCTGCCGAACGACACCGCCTACTCGGAAAGCTGTGCGGCCATCGCACTCGCGTTCTTTGCGCGCCGTATGCTTGAGATTCAGCCAAAATCTGAATATGCGGACGTCATGGAATCGGCCTTGTACAACACCACGCTGGCCGGCATGGCGCTCGATGGCAAAAGCTTCTTCTATGTGAATCCGTTGGAGGTCGTGCCCGAAGCCTGCCATCGCGACGAACGCAAGTTCCACGTCAAGCCGGTCCGTCAGAAGTGGTTCGGCTGCGCGTGCTGCCCGCCGAACATCGCCCGCATAGTCGAAAGCGTGCAACAGTACGCCTACACGGTGGCCGACGATGCCTCCACGCTGTATGTGCACCTGTATATGGGTGGCGTGGTGTCCGCGAAACTCGGCGGTTCCGATGTCTCCTTCGAAGTGCGGGCCGGTATGCCGTGGAATGGCACCGGCGCCATCACCGTGACCCTTCCTTCCTCCGATGAGGGGCAGGTTCCGGAGTCCTTTGCCTTGGCCCTTCGCCTGCCTGCCTGGGCCGGTGGCGAGTCGGCCGCCGACTCCATCCATGCCACGGGTGAGAAGGATTCTCGCATCACACGCACCACCCGTGACGGCTACCTCTACCTCACCGGTACTTGGCGTGACGGTGACGTCATCGATTTCGACTTCCCCATGCCGGTCAGGATGATTGCGGCCAATCCTCTCGTACGCGAAGACGCAGGCAAGGTCGCCTTCATCCGCGGCCCGCTGGCCTACTGCGCGGAAGGCACCGACAATGGCGACAATCTGCATCTGCTACATGCTGATGCCGAGACGATCGCCGCCGATCCGGACTCCGTCAAAGTCAACGAAATCACCTTCCATGCGCAGGCCGCCGCACAGGACGAACGAGGCTTGGGCGAAGTGGAACCGGTTGATCTGCCAATGGTCACGCTGACCATTCCCGCTTGGCGGGAGTCCTCGCAGGGCGCCACCGACAAGTCGCTGTACGCACTGTGGCAGCCGGCACAACGTCAACCGACGGAAGTCACACTGATTCCGTATTTCGCATGGGCCAATCGTGGCGAAACCGAGATGACGGTGTTCCTGCGCAGCTGACGTTTGACGGCCAACATCCCGTTGGACGGCATGAGATGACTATGCACTTTCCGACGAGCAGAAGGCGGCCGTAGCCGAGCTTTCCCGATCCGACGTGTACGCGAAGCAGTCGAAATGGAAGACGCTACATGAGTTGCCGATGGCTGCGTTTTTGCTTTGCCGAAAAATGTATTTGCTGAAATCCTGTTGCTGAACATTTCCTGAATGCTTATAGACACGCATGCACGGCATGCCTCGTTTTCCCGTTTAAGCTAGTGAAGGTACGTCAAACGATACACGTCAATAAACAGGCGGTATTCGAAGCACGAAGGAGATGGCAATGGCAGCCGGCATGTTGAACCCTCTACTTCCTCGTCAGGATGGACGTCTCGAATGGGGCAATGGTGTGGTGTCTATGCTGTTCGACATCGCGGGGGATTCTCCCGTCCGCCTATGCAACGTTGTAGGGCGAGGCATGATCCCCATTGACGGTCGCCTGTCCGATGATGGAACGCCTGTAGTGGAAAAGGATCCCCGCCCGATCGTGGAGGTGCTCGCCGCGAACACCGGTTCGCAAGACAACCGCCTCGCGCTGATCGCCACGGTCGCCGGTAGCAAACTACGCTTCGTTTCCGCGCTCGCGTCCGAACCGGGGCAGGGTTCCGCCGATCCGTTCCGTTTGGAGATCACGCAGTTCGCGTCGTATGCCGATCTTGAGCCGAAAGGCCGCGAATTCGAGTCGACCGCCAGTGAGCGCGATGCGGCTGCCTCTGCTGCGAATCCCGCGCCTGTAACGGTTTGTGCCGACCCGCATGAGGGACTGGTGGTCACCTCCGTGTTCGAAGCGTTCCCTAATCTTTCCGCAGTGCGCACGCACACGCGCCTGCAGTCCGCCAAACAACTGCCGATTGAAGCGGTGTCGTCGCTGAACCTGACCGTTCCCATGCGCGTCAACTGCGGCAAAGTCCATCGTTCGAATATTTTCTGGGGCGACGCTGCCTGGGCCGTGGAAAACGATTGGCGCGTCCGCCCGCTGCGAGACACCCAGGTGCGCAACCGCAACCAGAAAATCAATCCAGGTCAGTCCAGCTCGCGATTCGCCATGAGCTCCACCTCCACATGGAGCACAGGGGTGCATGAGCCGGCCGGTATCGTACAGGTCGAAGGTTCCATGCGCCGCGCCCGCGACTTCTCCGTGATGTGGCAGATTGAGCATAATGGCCCGTGGGAGTGGGAGGTCGGTGAGGATGATCCCGGTCTGCACATCAGTGCATTCGGCCCGGAATATCAGAATCACGGCTGGTTCACCAACCTTGGTGAAGGCAATGATTTCGAGTCGGTTCCCGTGTCGTTCGCCATCGCGGCCGGCGATTGGCAGCAGGCCGTCGCCGAAATGACGTTGCAGCGTCGCGCATTGCGCGTTGCCAAAGCCCGCGAACTGGGTCGTGCCGAGCAGTTCAAGCGTACGCAAGGTCTCGTTGTCTATAACGATTACATGAACACGCTGTTCGGTGACCCACGTATTGAGAAGGAACTGCCGCTGATCGAAGGCGCGGCAAGCGTTGGCGCGGATATTTTCTGCATCGACGCCGGCTGGTACGACAGCACGGACGGCGGCTGGTGGGATATGGTCGGCGAATGGCAGGCTTCCACCAACCGTTTCGGCGACGCCGGTTTGCGCGGTCTTGCCGAAAACATCCGTGCGCACGGCATGGGCTTGGCCTGTGGCTCGAACCTGAAGTGATCGGTGCGAAATCGCCGTTGGCAAGCACGCTGCCGGATTCTGCGTTCTTCCAACGCCATGGCGTGCGTGTGTGTGATTCGGGTCGATATTTGCTTGATTTCCGTTCCCCCGAAGCGCGTGAGCATGTTACGCGTACCGTTGATCGTCTGATCGACGATTTCGGCGCGGTGTTCTTCAAGTTCGACTACAACACCATTCCCGGCGTCGGCACTGATTTGAATACCGAATCCGTTGGCGACGGCTTGCTTGAGCATTGCCGCGCATATTTGGATTGGCTCGACGATTTGCGTCGTCGTCACCCGGATGTGATGATCGAAAATTGCGGCTCCGGCGCCATGCGTGCCGATTATGCGCAGTTGTCCCGCTTGGATCTGCAATCCACTTCCGACCAATGCGATCCGCTGATTTACGCGGCTATCGCGGCCGGAGCGGGCATGACGATTCTGCCGGAACAGCAGGGGAATTGGGGCTACGCCCAGCAGGAGATGGACGATGAGACAGCTGTTTTCACGCTCGCCACGGGCGTGCTCGGCAGACTGTATCTGTCTGGTTTCATCGACCGCATGACCGAGCCGCGTCTTTCGCTCGTTCGCGACGCCATCGCCTTACATCGTTGTGTACTTGCCGACCAGCAGCATATGGTGCCGTTCTGGCCGTCTGGACTTCCTGATTTTGACGGCGATTGGCTTACCGTCGGTTTGCGCCACGTCGAAACGGATATGTGCGACGAGCATGTGCTCGGTTGCGACGCCTCGAACGGGCAGAACGCCGATCCGTCCAATCGGCAAAACGACCAGCAGATTCAGCAGGAAGACAAACCCGATTACATCATCGTATGGCGTCGCGGAGGCACCCCCTCGGTGAACATACCGCTGGAAGCCGGCAGGACCATCGAGCAGGTCTTCCCGAATCCGGACGAACCCGATCATGCTCCGGACGCCGAACCGTGGACCATCGAACGCATGGATCCGGAAACGGTGCGCCTGAACGCAACCACTTCCAAGCGTCCATCCGCCCGAATTTTCGCGATTCGCCGCCGCGGTTGATTGGCCGTCCGTTTGATTGGCTGGCCGTTCGGTTCGCTCGACAATCATGTCGACTGCAACCGCAAGACTGCCATCGAGCGTAGGCTGGAGGTATGAGCAAACACCATCGTGACCGCAGCTGGGCGCCAGCACCGCAACCACTTCCCGAGAACGCGCACGTCATCGACAACCACACGCATGTGGCGTCCGTCGTGCCGTTCTCGCAGGCCATGAGCCATGAAGCGCAAGAAAAAGGACAGCCGGAAGTCCCCGTATACAGCGTTGACGAACTGCTGAACCAAGCGCAACAAGTCGGCGTCGAAGGCGTCATTGACTGCGGATGCGAACTGCCGAACCTCATGACAGCCATCGACATGGCACGCGAACACCCCCAAACCGTTCACGCAGCCATCGCCATACACCCTAACGAATCCGTGCTCCACGGCCATCGTGGAGTGCCCGGACCAGACGGACTTCCGCTCAAATACAAACCCTGGCACGACACCAGCTTCGAAGACGCCATGGCCGAGGTGCACCGTCTCGCTATCACCTACCCCAATCAGGTTGTGGCCATAGGCGAAACCGGCATGGATCTCTTCCGGACCGGCGAAGCTGCCAAAGAACTTCAGAGGGAAGCTTTCCGCGCGCACATCGCGCTCGCCAAGGAATTGAACCTGCCCATGCAGATCCATGATCGCGATTCACACAAGGAAGTCATCGAAACGCTGCTGGCGGACGGCGCTCCCGAACGGACCGTGTTCCACAGCTATTCCGGTGATGCCGAAATGGGTGAGATCGCGCGTGAAAACGGTTGGTATCTCAGCCTTTCGGGCACATCCAGCTATAAGGGCAACGATGGTATACGCGAGTCGGCGCGCATTGTCGGATTGAGCCATGTCATGGTCGAAACCGATGCCCCCTACCTAAGTCCGATGCCGTATCGTGGCCGCACCAACGCGCCATACATGATTCCCTACACCCTGCAGTCGTTGGCGAATTATCTCGATAAACCGCTGACGGAAGTCGCGCAGGCAACGCGAAAGACTACGCGCGAAGTGTACGGAATCTGAACAAATTCCGAAAATTGACAGGATGGGAACGATTTATCCGAAAATAAGAGAAAAACAAGAGGAAAAATAAGAAAAAGAAACCCACAGGAAGTCTACTTCGTGCGAGATCAGGAATCGCAAGAAACAATGTGAAGATTTGACAAGACTTCGTAAGGCTCCTAACGTGCCTTTTTGCGTTTATTTTGGGGAGTGGGTTGGAAGGCCCGCCACTTGGAGGTAGCGTTATGGCTAACGAGCCGAACGAGGATGAGCCGCTGTTTCACGCAGCCACATACACGCAGGCGCCGAAGGTCTCGCACAAGGTGCTGACCAAGGAAGAGCGACAAGTGCTGATCAAGCAGCACGAGGAGAAGCAGCAGGAGGCTGCTCACCTTGACCAGGTGGCTAGCAAGGGTCCCATCGGCCGCTGGTGGAGCCGTCTGCAATCCGGGCCAAACAGAATCACGCCCGCCATGGCGATCGTGGCGTTGGGCGTTGTGTATGGCGATATCGGCACCTCGCCGCTGTACACCATGCAGACGTTCCTCAACGGGCAGGGCGGACTTGCGCATGCCGACCGTGAAGCCGTGCTCGGCGTGCTTTCGTTGGTGTTCTGGTCAATCACGCTTATCACCACCGTCAAATACGTGCTGATCGCCATGCGCATCGACAACAAGGGCGAAGGTGGCATTTTCGCGCTGTACTCGTTGGTTCGGAAGTACGGTGCATGGCTTGCGATTCCTGCTATGCTCGGCGGAGCCGCGTTCCTCGCCGATTCCGTGCTTACCCCGGCCGTGTCCATCAGCTCGGCAGTGGAAGGCTTGGAAACGCTACCGGCTTTTGAAAAACTTTTTACTGAAAACAAGCAGCTGACTCTGATGATCACCGCGGCCATCATTCTGATGTTGTTCTCTGTGCAGTCGCGTGGCACTGAGCGTATCGGCAAGGCGTTCGGTTCGGTCGTGCTTGTCTGGTTCTCGTTCTTGGCGGTTGTCGGCTTGGCGAACCTCAGTCAGTATTGGAGCGTGTTCGCGGCGCTCAACCCCGTGTACGGTGTTAGATTCCTGTTCAGCGGTCATAATGCCGCTGGCCTTGCCATCATGGGTACGGTGTTCCTGTCAACTACCGGTGCCGAAGCGCTTTATTCCGATATGGGTCACGTTGGCCGTGGCAACATCTATTTCACGTGGCCGTTCATCAAAGTCGCGCTTGTGCTCTGTTATTTCGGCCAAGGCGCATGGATGCTCAATCATTGGGATGATTCGGCTTATATCCGCACGCACGGTTTGAATCCGTTCTTCGAAATGATGACGCCCAGCGTGCGTTACGTGGCCGTCGTGCTTTCTGTGGTCGCGGGCGTTATCGCCTCGCAGGCGTTGATCACCGGCGCATTCACGATGGTGTCTGAAGCCACCCATCTGAACTGGATGCCGCATCTTCAGGTCCGTTACCCGGCCCGTACCCGCGGTCAGCTGTACATTCCTGTGGTCAATGTGGTGCTTTGCGTTTCCACACTGTTGGTTTTGGCGCTATTCCGCGATTCCGAGCATATTTCCGCGGCATATGGCCTGGCGTTGACCATCACCATGATCACCACCACCATTCTGCTCGCCGTCTATATCTGGCATTCGGGGCGTCGTCTCGGAGCGATCGTATTCACCGTGTTGTTCCTTGCGATCCAATTCATGTTCTTCTTCGCTTCCATGGCGAAGTTCCTGCATGGTGGTTGGTTCACGATGTTGCTTACCTTCGCGATTCTGCTGGTTATGTACACGTGGAACGAAGGCACGAAGCTGGAACGTGCGCAGCGTCGTCATATGCAGCCCGCCGAATGTCTACCGGTGCTGAAGCGGCTGCATGATGACGATACGATTCCGTATTTTGCAGACAATATCGTCTACCTCACGTCGGATCCGGAAACGAAGCGTATCGATACTGATATCTTCTTCTCGATTTTCGCCGACCATCCAAAACGTGCCCGCGCTTGGTGGGCGGTTTCCGTCGAGACCGCCGATGAGCCGTTCACTCGCGAGTATTCGGTTGAGAATTTCGGCACGGATTACATGTTCCGTGTTCGCATTCGGCTTGGTTTCAAGGTTTCTCAGTCGATTCCAGCTTACATTCATCAGATCATGAACGATTTGTCGAAGTCTGGGGATCTACCGAGGCAGGAAAGCCGCTATCCGAAGCTTGATGCTGATCCGAATATCGGTCCGATTCGATATGTGCTGATTCACAAGGCGCTTATGCCTGAGTCGAAGGTGTCGCAGCGTGGCGCGATTTCTTTGGAAGTCAAGTATGCGATTCGTCGTCTTGCGGGATCTCCGGTCAAATGGTTCGGCCTTGCGCCTTACAATCCGCTGATTGAGATACAGCCGCTGTTCCTCGCGACTCAGCGTCCTCCGCGGCTAAAGCGCGTGTGAAACAAGCCGTGAAACGGGCTGCGCGATGATGGTGATCGTATCCGCCATCATCGTGCAGCCCGTTTTCGTAGGGCATTTTGTAGGTTTTGCATGGTCTTATCGCGAAGAATCGTTGGAATCCCGCTGTTTTTCGCACGCTATAAGCAATGTCGATAGCCATATGCGCGCGTTGCATCACAAGCCCTGTAGAGTAATCAACCATGTGCAGATTACTTGGATTCGCGGCAGCAGGAAGCAACACCAGTCTCAATGGCGTGCTCGGCATGCAGGCCGTACGCGATTTCCGCGATCTGAGCGAAATCCACAACGATGGCTGGGGCTCCGCGCTGGTCACCGTGCCGAGTGAGTCGCCGTATCTGCGTGACGGTGGCGCTCCCACTCCGGAAACCGGTACTGCCATCTACAAGAACACGATCGCAGCCCGACATGATCCGATTTTCGACGAGCTTGCGAACACTCCGGCTCGTGGAGGCCTGTGGCACTTGCGTTTGGCCAGCTCGAACCTGCCGCTGATTCTCGAGAATCAGCAGCCGTTCTACGCCAACGGATTGAGCTTCATCCACAATGGCGATATCTCCGACGATCAGGGCCGCAATATCATCACCAACCGTGCGTTCCCGGTCGATCCGAGCATCGTGCAGTCTACCGGCGGCCGTTCCGATTCCGCCATTTTCTTCGCAGTGATTCTGCAGTACATCGGTTTTGGTTTCGCACTCGACGAGGCGGTCGCGCAGGCTGTGCGCGAACTGCGCAAAAGCTATCCGAAGTCCAGCTACAACTGCATGATCCAGAGCCAAGACCAGTTCATCGCTCTGTGCGCGGCCGGTCGTGAGGTCACGTCCAAGCGCATCGTGGAAATTTACGACCAGTACGGCCGTGGCAACCAGGCGCATGATTATCGTGTGATGCGCTATCGTACGCTCGGTGAATCCGAAGCGGATCAGGCTGCAGGCCAGCTGAAGGGCGTGGTTGTGGCCAGCTCCGGTTTCGATCAGTGTGCCGAAGATGGCTGGACTCGTTTGGAAAACGATCAGATGATTATCGCTTCCAACCGTACCGGCGCATTTCGTGTGCGTTCCATCTGAAATCCGTAATCTGAAATCCGTATTTCGGAATTTCCGACTGGAATTTTCATCTGGGATTTCCAGACATTTTTTTTCGACCGGATTCAGCATGTGGCAATCGTCATACAGCGCCTAATATAGGCGGTATGACAACCGGATATATTCCTACACTCGCCCAAGTTGACGAACTGCATCGAAAAATCGCGCAATCGCAAGCCGCATACGATTTGATTCACGGACATTGCGTAGTCGTTGCCGACATCGCACGTCGCATGGCACGCAGACAGAACGCACTGTTCACCCGCCGCTGCACGCTACCGGACGATGCCCCTGAAAAAGCGGGCGATTTCGGCCTTAGGCTTACGCAAGACGGTAATGGAAGCGAATCGTTCGGCATGCTTCGCATTCCTTCCGTTCCATCATCGGACGGGCTTACGGGCGGAACCGTTCCGCCGAGGCTGATCGACGAGCATTTGGTGGTGATCGGTGGTCTGCTGCATGATATCGGCACGTATTTTCTGCTCAAACAAGACGGTTCCGACGGTGGGCCGCTGAAATTCGACGGTCCGAATTACGTACGGCATGGGCTTAAAGGCTACGAATATTTGTTGAACGAGGGTGCTGACGAGTCGATCGCGCAGTTCGCGCGCAACCACACCGGTGTGGGACTCACCAAAGAAGCGGTGGAATCGCAAGGGTTGCCGCTGCCTCCGGCCGACTATGTGCCCATGAATCTTGAGCAGGAAGTGGTGATGGTGGCCGACAAGTACAACAGCAAGTCGATTCCGCCGAAGTTCCTGACGGCCGAAGCCTATGCGCGCAAGGCGGCCCGTTTCGGCGAAAGCAACAGGCGCGAATGGCTGCGGCTGCTCGAACGATACGGCGTGCTTGACGTTACGCCGCTCGCCGAGCAGTACCACATGCGTATCGCGGAGTAAGGCAGACCGTTTTCAGAACACGTAAGCCCTTTGGAATTTGGCTAAAACCAGAATTCCAAAGGGCTTACCTATGGGCGCGCGAAAAGTCTATGTTCGTGCGCCCGTTGCACTAGGCGGCTAGTCGAGTTCCACGCTGTGATCCATTGCATCGGCGACTTCCGGATTGGTGGTCACCACGATGATGGCGCGTTTGCGATCGGCATCGCGCTTGAACTTCTTCAACAGATCCAACACCACGGCCGCATCGTCGGCATCCAATCCAGCGGTCGGCTCGTCGGCGATGATCACTTCAGCCTCGCAGCTCAGCGCACGAGCGATGGCCACGCGACGCTGGTTCAGTTCGCTTGCTTCGCCGACTGCCAGTCCGGACGTCACTTCATCGAAGCCCACGCGCTTGAGCAGTTCGCGGGCGATCACAGGCTTCGGCTTGAGGAAGTTGCGGTTCGACGCATCCATGGCGTACAGCACATTGCTTTCCGCGTCGAGATCGGGGCGGAAAGCAAAACGTTGCGGAATGAATCCGATGCGGTGCCCCAACATTTCAGCCGATTCGACGTCGCTCAGGTTGGCGCTTTTGTGCATCACATTGCCGCGGTCCGTGCGCACCATGCCGACCATGGTGGCCAGCAATGCCTGATGCTGTTCGCGATCCTCCGCGTCCACGAGCACCGCATGCGTGGCGCCCGCATGGAACGACAACGACAGGTCGTCAAGAATATTGCGGCCGGTCTTGCGATTGGTCACGGTCACATGGTCGAGCGCGAACGTCGGATTCGCCTTGAAGAAGAACGCATCCTTTTTGCGATTGCGCTTGATTTCGTTGTCAAGCTGTGACGAAACGCTGGTTGCGGAATCGGCTTTCACCGCTTCATGCGTTTCCAGTGCGGTCGGTGCGTCGAAAGAACGCAAAGCGAGCGTTTCCTTCACTTGATTCGCGTTATTCGCAGCCACGTCCGAATCGTCATTCGTGGCATCCGCAGCGTTATTTGCAGCATCGGCGGTTTCGGCGGCATCTGCAGTATCGTTGCCTGCAACAGCTGCGTTGTCATCGTCGTACACCACCGTAAAATCGATGGATTCAATGGAATCTGCGGAAGATTCGTCAGCTGCAATATCTCCGATCGCAGCATCATCGACGGTTTCGCTTGCCCCGGCTTCAGCGGTCTTGTCAACCACAGCTTCGTCAACCACAGCCTCGTCAACCATGGTCTCGTCAACCATGGTCTCGTCGATGTTCTCGTTCTTATCGTCCATATTGTCACTCATGCCGTCACCTCCGAGCGTTCCTCAAACAGTTGGTTCAGGTTGAAGCAGGCCACGCGCGCGAACGCCACGATGCCAAGCACCAGGCATGCGCCCAAGCCGTACCAGATCACATTCCACACCGAAGCGGACGTGATCGTCACAGCCTGCCCGCCAGCCCACGCGGTACCGATCGGTTTCGCCAACAGCGCGCCGGCACCCAAGCCGATGATCCAACCCGGAACCGTCATCATGAACGTTTCCAGCATGAACTGCCATCCCAAACGGCCCTTGGTTACGCCGGTGATCATCGCCATGCCGATCTCATCGCGACGGCCACCGACCGCCGCCCACACAATCAATGCCAGCAACGCGATTCCGCCGACGATCGTCATGGCCAACAGTACGATGCGCGCGGACGAAGCGGCGGAATCAAGCGGCTCGATCGACTTCTTATAAGCGGTAAGCGACGGCGAGGTGATCTCGTACGTCTTCGTGTCTAACTTGGCCTTCTTCACCAAGCGCACGAACTTGTTATACGTGGAAGGATTCGCCAGAGAGAACACAATATTGAGATTCGGAACGCCCCATCCCGTGGCCTCCGTCGTGTCAAGCCCGTTCTTGGCGAAGTTGATATACGTCGTGTAGATCACGTTCTCACGATTGTCCTTCGCGTATTTCGCGTCGGAACCGTTGCTCTCAGGCACGTCGCTGTCGTATTCGTAAATGCCGCGCACGGTGAACGTGTACGTTTCGGAAGCCTTCGACGGATTGCCGACCGTCACCTTGTCGCCGACCTTGAGATTGTTCTTATCGGCCAGCGCCTGCGAAATGAGTACGCCGTCGCTCTGTGTCTTATAGCTCAAATGCTTGCCCTTGACCACTTTGTAGTAGCCGTAATCGTTGATTTTCGCGGCGTCCAACGTGTAGAACGCCTGCAGGGTCAGATTGCCGCCGGTCTTGTCTTCGCTAGTATCGCTTTTCGCAGCGATCGCCTGCAATGACTTGCTTTCACGCACCGGCACTGACGTTGCCAACGTGTAATCGAAGGTCACGCTGTTGCTCTGTGCGGCCGTTGCGTACGTGCTGTACTTTTCCCACGTCAAGTACTTGTCGGTATAGCTGGAATCGGCGCCGTCGCGCTTGGCTTTGGTCTGCGCGGTCGGCCGAATCACCGCAGTGGCTTTCTGCGACTGGTATGTCTCATTATTGGCGGTGTCGTCTGCTCGTATGACTGCCAGATCCACGGCAGCCGAAAAAGACACCAGTAATGCGAGTAGGGCGATTAGCGCGGTGCGCCATTTGACGCGGCCGAGCGCCGCCCATGCGTTCTTGAGAACGAACATGCGGTACTTCTCCAGTTCTCTGTTATTGCGCGCCGGCGCATGCCGACGTCAGCGTTGGCCGGGACGCGCGCTCCGCAGCAAGGCAGGCCCGTAGCGCATGGTGCGTCCCGTGAAATCATCTTGGGCTTCCAACGTGATTGTTTTCTTGCGCAACACTGTTATACCCCTGCATGAAGTCTGAATGATTCCTGAAAATCGACCGTTGAGCATGGTTGCGGCACTCGCTACGATGGAATCGATGATTTCCGAACAGATTACGAATACCGGTTCCGTAATGGCCAATCATGGCTCGATTCAGACGCCTGCGCAGACTCAGCTTCGGCAGAACGGCTCGTCCAATGGCGGCCCGTCCGAACGGAAACGTGACCTGCGATGGCGTCCCGCGATGCTGCATCCGGCGTCGCTCCGCGTGTTATTGCCGTGGCTTACGTCGATTATCGGCATCGCATCCGCACTATGCCTGGTGATTGCGTGGTTCCCCTCCACGGTGTGGAATACGCCGATTGTCAGCAGCGATGCCCCTGCGCATTACTATTTCATTCGCCGCTTGCTTGACGAAGGTTTGGGGGCGGCACTGCATTTGTGGCCGCATAATTCGTTCTATCCGCCGTTATTCCATGTTTGCGCTTATTTCGTAATCAAAATCGCGGCGCTGTTCGGCGTGCAATGCTCTATTTACGCGGCATTCAATATCACGTGGATCATCGCTTCGGGCGTGATTTTCCCTTCTGGAATGCTGGTATTGTGCAGGTATTTCCTACAACGTTGGAATCGCGGCAATCCAATTTCACGTATTTCGCAAGCATCGTCTACGCCTGAATCGTCGTCCGTATCTGAAGCGTCGAATGTTTCAAATCAGCAGGTATCGTCAGCTGTGAATCGGCAATATAACGCCACTTTCGACGCTACTTTCGTTCTGCAGAATCTGATTGGACTGTTCGTGCCCGTGCTTGCCGTCAGCTCGGTGTGCCACCCGTACGGACTGCTGAATGCCGGTCCGCTGATCGCATTCGGTTTCGCCACGTCGCTGCTGCCGTTTCTTATTGCTGCCACGTTGCGCTTGTTCGATGCGATCGCCGCACGCGAGCATATAGTGAAATGGTTTGTGATCACTGCTGTCGCAGGCGTGGTTTGCCTCGTTGCACACCCGCGTATCGCATTCACGTATGCTCTGATTCTGGTGCCGTTCATTGTGTTGCGTTTGCCGTGGAAGCTGATTCTGGGTGCGTTTATCGCCATGTGTGTCGGCGCGGTTGCGTTTGTGGCCCTGATGCTTACGTCGTTCAAATCGGATCGTTGGGCGAATCCCGCTTCCTGGTTCCATAGCCATCAGCCGTCCATGAATTTGTGGGAGTCGATTTCGTTCTGCTTCACGGATGGCCTTGACGGTTTTCCTGCGATTTTGTTCGCATTATTGCTGATTGCGGGAATCGTTGCCGCTTTCGTTTGCGCCTTCCGCCGCGCTGCTGTGCGCTCTTCGGATTCGCTTTCGGCTGCTGTTTCCACTGTGGCTCCCGCTTTTTCCGCTGATGCTGATGCTTTGGTTTCCGATGCTGCGGTTTCCTTGGTTTCCGCTTCCGACCTGCCGGCTGCTTCGTGTTCCGAGGCTGCTGATGTCTCCTTATCCGCACCGTCCGAACCATCTCGACCTCGCCGCAACGATCGTCTGCGTGACATGATCGCGTTGACGGCCGCGTTTCTGCTGGTCACGCTGGTATATGTGTGCACGGTCACGTTGGTTGGCGCGCTGCCGAATATCATCAGCTCTCCTTGGTATCGCGATGAAAACCGCATTATGACCATGCTTCCGCTGGTTGCGTTGCCGTTGCTTGTCATTGGCGTCAACGCGCTTTCCGAATGCGTTTCCGTGTGTGCCGCATCCGCTTCTTTCGTTCCTTCTGCATCTTCCTTCTCCGCGAAGAATAGTGCTTCTTCCGTTCCCTCCCTTTCTTCTGCGTCTGCTGTTTCTTCCGTGAAGAACGTTTCTTTCGCTTCCAATTGGATCGGCCCAATCGCCGCATTCCTTGTGATTGCGATACTTGCGGTTTCCGCTCAGATTGTATGCCCGTCTCGTACTGCGGCTCGCGACGCGATCATCGCGCATTCCAGCCTGAACCAAAGCAACCCCAACGAGCAGCTCACCGAGCAGAAGATTACTGTGCTGCGCAAGGTCATGGAACGTACTGGCACTCAGGCCACCATCATTTCCGACCCGTTGAACGGTTCGATGTATGCGGAGACGCTGTTCAATGCGAGCATGCTGTATCCGATCATCAATGCGCGCACCGATGTGCCATCCGTTCCGTTCGGCAAGGTGGAGACCGCGTTTGCTTCCGGCGATGGGCAGCAGGTGCTTGGCACGGTATGTCCGCTGACTGACGCTCCGGAGTACTTCCTTACGATGGGCGACCAGGCGCAAAGCTTGCAGTCGTTCCCGTATCGCGCCCAATACGATTCCTTCCATAATGAGGAATTGATTGATGCGTATGTGGATGGCGGCACGTTGGTGAAGGTTGCCGATTATTCGCAATACGGCCAGGGTTGGGCCCTCTACCGTTTCGGTTGCGCCGATTAATCGATTTTTGGCTGCGCTGCCTTGTTCTGTCGTCGCTTGCGCGCGCATATGCAAAACCGCACTTTCGATCAGTTGAGATCTGGATTTGTTCAGGACAACGATCGGCGGTGCGGTTTCGTTTATCTGCTTTCTTCTGCTTTCTCCAATTTCTGCTTTCAGTTGGGAGGTTTTCTCGGATGGGTTGGCTTAGGTGATTGGCCGTAAATGAGATAGTTCGGTGTGTGACACGCCCGGGTGTTGGTTTGTGGTGGGGTTTTTCCGGCGGTCCTGTGCCGTGCGGTGGCGTTCGCCGCCCGTTTTCCCGTATTTGCGACACGCCGGTGGATGCGTTGTTTTCCAATGGTTCGCGGGTCGTCCGTGAGGGGCCGGGTTGCGTGGATCGGCAAGTTCGTGTAAGTTTACTTCTCGCTGCTCAGCACGGCGGCCTCGCTCCTGGAGATTGGGGCGGCTTGCTGGTATGGTGGTGGTTTGAGAACTCAAGAGCGTATTTGTACTACTTCTTTATAGTCAATG
>OLSX01000750.1_pt1 | contig 32356 bp, 22 predicted proteins | sample 1673141 | NCBI WGS metagenome assembly OLSX01 (sample SAMEA3136759, study PRJEB25190) | human gut metagenome | biome: human gut; feature: human-associated habitat; material: faeces | place: Austria | collected 2013 | reverse complement strand
TAGGTAGCCGCCTCCTTTTTTCATCAAGGCCTCAGGTTTCGAAAGATTCCTGAGGTTTTTTTGTTTTTCCCATACTGATCATGCTGATGCTGTAATTCACACGATAATGAAGCTGCTCTTGTTGATAATGCAGTTCTTGTACGTATCTCTTGCTGACGAGGTAGCTCGCGACGATTTCGCTTATAGCACAGAGTCTTTCCATCATTGTTCTTTTTAGTTCACGCAGGTGATTTCTGATTCATTCATTTTCTATTCATTAGTGATTATTTTTATAATTTATCTATGAAAAGTAGATTGATTTAAGTCAAAGAATAGTGTTATAAAGTGTTTAAGAATTTAAAATACCGCTGATAATCAGTGAATTACTTGTGAGATTCGTTTTTTTTTCGTATCTTTGCAAACGATAAGAATAAGGATAACAGTTTCTTATGTTTTTAGTATAGACTGTTATCCGTTAAGGTATCTAACGGAACTGAGATGAGCAACCGTTCTTTTTCTCAAAAGTTGCCATCGCGAAATCACTGATGTTGTAGTTCAGCTTTTCAGGTTCCATAAAATAATTAATATGAAGAGAATAACAATGTTGATGGTCAGCATTTTCATGCTGACGCTGAATGTAGACGCAGCATCGGCTGCAACGATGTCTAAACAAAATGTTTCCTCTAATGAGTTTGATTGGAATCCAGTGATGGAGGCGATAATTCAGGTAGAGAGTGAAGGAAATCCAAGAGCAAAGAGTGGTAATTCTGTTGGCGTGATGCAGATAACTCCAATCTTGGTAGCAGAATGCAATAAGATCTTGAAGCGTAAGAATAGTAAGAAGCGTTACAAGTTGTCTGATAGATACAGTATCTCTAAGTCTAAGGAGATGTTCCTGTTGATGCAGTCTGTTTACAATCCTCTGAATAGTATTGAGCAGGCTATCCGTGCCTGGAATGGTGGTAACCATTACAGCGTCAAGAGAACGCAGCGCTATTTCGAGAAAGTAATTAAGCTATTGAAAAAATGAAATGGTTTTATACTATCCGATTATTCCTCAGGAGTAATCGGATTTTTTGTTGTATAACTTGTTCTTTCTGTAATGTTTATCTGAGATTGCTGACATTGCCGAATGATCCGTATTTTAGTGCTTTTTCTTGGCTTTTAATAGCGACCTCGCATTCCCTTTATCGTCTGAATCCGTCCTTATTTAAATGAAAAATCGGATAAGAATATTGAAAATCAACTTCTTACCCGATATTAGTTGCGGCGGCAGGACTCGAACATGCGACCTCCAGGTTATGAGCCTGGCGAGCTACCAACTGCTCCACACCGCGATATAATCAACTCATTTCTGAATTGCGAGTGCAAAGGTACTAACTTTTCTTGAAATGACCAAATGTTTTCTGTATATTATTACCGTTTTAACGGATTTTAAAGTTTATTATTTGCTTATATCGAATTAAAGCACTAAATTTGCACACAGATAATTTATTGTGCAACTAATAATAACAGGGGGACTTTGACATGTCAATATCCAAAACTCGACAGAAACTGGTAGACGTTGCTCGGCAACTTTTTGCAAAGAATGGTATAGCCAACACGACGATGAATGACATTGCTGTGGCTTCGGGCAAGGGAAGACGAACGCTGTATACTTATTTTAGTAGGAAAGAAGATGTATACTATGCGGTTATAGAATCAGAGTTGGAACGTCTTTCCGACAAGTTGGATGAGGTGGCAGCCTGCAAGATACGACCTCAAGACAAGATTATCGAATTGATTTATACCCATTTGAGTATGATCAAAGAAACTGTGGTTCGAAACGGTAACCTTCGAGCAGAGTTTTTCCGTAATATCTGGATGGTAGAAAAGGCTCGCAAGAACTTTGATGAAGACGAGATTGAACTTTTCAGAAAGGTTTATACTGAAGGAAAGGAAGACGGTGAGTTTGACATAGAGAACGTAGATTTGGTTGCCGATATCACCCACTATTGTATCAAAGGTTTGGAGGTACCCTTCATCTATGGTCGTCTGGGACATGGCTTGACTGAAGAGAGCAGCAAGCCTTTAGTTGCCAAGGTGGTGTATGGTGCTTTAGGAAAGTCTGGACTAAAATTGTAAACCGAAATTTATATTTAATGTTGTCAATGTCGAACATGAAATTTGATGTCGAACATGTTATATATAATAAGGTGTATAGTCAGACTCTAAGCAGAAAGAATTCAACATGCTCCGCCAAAGAGTATTCAATATATCCAAGCAGAGAAATTTATAAACACATCATAAACTATAAAACAAAACAAAATGGGATTATTAACAGGTAAGACAGCCCTTGTAACAGGAGCTGCCCGCGGCATCGGAAAGGCTGTCGCAATGAAATTCGCCTCAGAGGGCGCAAACATCGCATTTACAGACCTCGTTCTTAACGATGACATGGCTGCCGGTTTGGAGTCAACACGTAAGGAAATCGAGGCTCTTGGTGTAACTTGTCGTGCTTATGCAGGCAATGCTGCCGATTTCGAGGAGACAGAGAAGACTGTTAAGCAGGTACAGGCAGACTTTGGTTCTATCGATATCTTGGTAAACAATGCTGGTATTACCAAGGATGGTTTGATGCTTCGTATGTCAGAGGCTCAGTGGGATGCAGTTCTGAATGTAAATTTGAAGTCTGCGTTCAACTTTATCCATGCTTGTTCACCTATCATGCTCCGTCAGCGTAGTGGCTCTATCATCAACATGGCTTCTGTAGTAGGTGTTCATGGTAATGCTGGTCAGTGTAACTATGCTGCTTCTAAGGCAGGTATGATTGCTTTGGCTAAGTCTATTGCCCAGGAGTTGGGTCCTAAGGGTGTACGTGCTAATGCTGTAGCTCCAGGTTTCATCGAGACAGCTATGACAGCTCAGTTGCCAGAGGATATCCGCAAGGACTGGATGAAGAAGATTCCTTTGCGTCGTGGTGGTCAGACTGAGGATATTGCAAATGTTTGTCTCTTCCTCGCTTCTGATATGTCCAGCTACGTTAGTGGTCAGGTTATCCAGATTGATGGTGGTATGAATATGTAATCTATCTGTATTAGAACGTGCAAGTAGTTTACGAAGATAATCATATAATTATTGTCTCAAAGAGAAGTGGTGAAATCGTGCAGGGCGATAAGACCGGCGACGAGCCTCTCTCTGAGACGGTAAAACAATATATCAAGGCGAAGTATCAGAAACCGGGAAATGTGTTCCTGGGTGTGGTACATCGCCTTGATCGTCCTGTATCAGGACTTGTTGTTTTTGCCAAGACTTCCAAGGCGCTCAGCAGATTGAACAATATGTTCAGAGACGGCGAGGTGCACAAGACCTATTGGGCCATAGTGAAGAATAAGCCCCGTTTGGAAGAGGCTGAGCTGGTGAATTGGATTGTGAGAAACGAGAAGCAGAACAAGAGCTACGCCTATGATCATGAGGTGAAAAACTCGAAGAAGGCGATTCTGCGTTACAAGATGATAGGTTCTTCCGACCATTACTCATTGCTTGAGGTGAATCTGTTGACAGGACGTCATCACCAGATAAGATGCCAGTTGGCAAAGATGGGATGTCCTATTAAGGGAGATTTAAAGTATGGTGCTCCTCGCAGCAATCCCGACGGCAGCATTTCATTGTTGTCGCATAGGGTTGAGTTCGTTCATCCTGTATCTAAGGAGACTATCGTCGTAGAGGCTCCGTTGCCCGATGACAATCTATGGAAGGCGATAGCGCCATAACCGATAGAATCCATATCACTGATACCATAGGCGATGGTTAGTAAGAAATTGACTTCAGTTTTACAATATAAAACTTAGAATCCATGTCTACAAAGAAAAAATGCGGAATTTGGGCAGCAGTTATCGTATTTACCCCGATATTGCTGATAGCTTTGCTGACTTTGTTGCTTTATCTGCCACCTGTGCAGAACTGGGCAGTGAAGCGCGTGGCTGCCTATGCTTCCGAGTCTACAGGCATGGATATTACAGTAAAGCACGTGGAACTGGTCTTTCCACTTCGATTGGGTGTTGAGGGTGTGAAGGCGCTTCAGCCCATCGATTCGTTGAAAAACAGTAATGATGTAACTCTCAGAAATAAAAAAGATACAGTTGCTGATATAGAAAAAATGGTAGTTGACATTCAGTTGATGCCTTTATTCAAGCAGCAGGTAATGGTGGACAAGTTGGACTTCAGACGTATGAAGGTCAACACCACCAACTGGATACACGAGGTGCGTATCAAGGGTGATGTCGGGCAGATGGCATTGCGTGCCCATGGCATCGACCTGAGCAAGGAACTTGTCCATGTAGATGACGCCTTGTTGTCGGATGCCCGTCTGTCGGTAGAACTGAGTGATACCGTACCTCCCGATACTACGCCAAAGACCAACAAGTGGAAGGTGAATATCCAGAAGCTCAAGTTGAAAAACACAGCTTTGGCGCTTCACATGCCAGGAGATACTCTCAGGGTAAATGCTTATATGGGTGATGCTACGGCTCATGGTACCTACCTCGATCTCTTCAAAGGACTTTATCAAGTGCGTGCCCTCGACTGGCGAAAGGGCAGGGTAACTTACGACAATTATCAGACAGAAATGCTGGCTGGTAAGAATATCTCTGTGCTTCGTCCGGCAGAAGGTCTGGACTTCAACCACATTGCCTTGTTGGATATGACCTTGAAGGCAGACTCATTCTATTTCTGTGACTCGAAGATAGATGTAAAGATTCGTCAGGCACAGTTCAGAGAACGCTGTGGTCTGAACGTACAGCAGATGTATGGCCGGTTTGTGATGGATTCATTGAAGTTGCAGTTGCCCGACCTCTGTCTGCGAACTCCTTCCTCCACTCTTCAGACCATGGTCGACATGGACATGAATGCCTTTGCCGACAGCACTCCTGGCAAGTTGACTGCTATGATACGAGGCAGTATCGGCAGAGAAGACCTCATGCTTTTTGCCGGTGCATACATGCCTCAAAAGATGCGTCGGAACTGGCCTTATTATCCTATGGAGGTTGCCGGTACAGTAAAGGGAAACATGCAGCGTCTTAGCTATTCGGGTTTGAAACTCAATTTGCCTTCAGCCTTCCAGTTGTCCTCCGATGGTTGGTTGGCACATCTCAACGATATGTCTCAGATGAAGGCGAAAATACATTTAGATGCGCGTACCTATCATTTGGGATTTGTTACAGCGATGCTTGATCCGGCTCTAATGAAGGATGTGCGTATCCCTAATGGCATGATCCTGAAGGGAGATGTCGCAGTGGACGGCTCTAAGTATGCCACCAAGATGACCTTGTGGGAAGGTCGTGGACGAATGAATGTAGAAGCATCTGTTGTTACTCATACAAAGAAAGACGGAAGTCTCGACATGAACCACCTGGCCTATCGTGCCAAGGTGCAAGCCCATCAGATACAGGTGAGTCATTTCCTGCCTCATCAGGAACTTTACTCTTTTACAGGATCGATGGAAGCCCAGGGCGTGGGCACTGATTTCTTGTCCAACCATACTCGACTCAACGCCAAGGCAAAGGTGGCACAGCTGCATTATGGCAAGTATCACATCAACAACCTGTTGGCTGTTGCCCATGTAGCAAATGGTAAAGTACATGCAGACATCGACAGCAATAATCAGTTGCTCAAGGGATTGGTGAGCTTGGATGCGCTGACCAACAGCAAGAATCTGGAAGCAACAGTAGTAGCTGATGTCAGGAATGCGGACCTTTACCTCATGGGACTCACCAAGGTGCCTATGAGAGCAACTGCCTGTGGACAGGTAGACCTGAAGACCAACCTGAAGGAGGACCACTACCTGCAGGCTATGTTGGGCAGTATCGTCATCAAGACTCAGCAGAAAGAATATCGTCCCGTGGATATTGTTGCCGACGTGTTGACTCGTCGCGATACAACCCATGCCGTACTCAATTGTGGTGACTTCCATCTTCGTATGGACACCCATGGAGGTTATAAAAAGTTGCTGTCAAGACTTGATGAACTGCAAAGCGAGGTGATGAGTCAACTCAAGAACCGACGTATCGACCAGGTGGCTATCCGTCGCGAGTTCCCCTTGGGTCGCATCACTCTTACCACAGGAAAAGACAATTTCATCTCCCGTTTTATCGAGTACAACGGCTATCATTTCAAGACGGTGGACATGGATCTTCGTACCTCACCCATATCAGGTCTGAACGGTCATCTTAATATCGACTCTTTGGTGGCACAAGGTGTACAGTTGGATACGGTTCGTGCCAACGTGATGACCCAGGGCGACACCATCCGGTATACGGCGAGGATTGTGAACAACAAGAAGAATCCGCAATACGTATTCCAGGCATTGGTGGATGGCGAGTTGGCAGAGCGAGGCTCCGATATCGCTGCGCGCATCTATGATGCCAACGGCAAGTTGGGCGTGCGTGTAGGTTTGGCGGCAATGATGCAGGAAAACGGCATCAAGGTGAGTCTTACCGATACTCATCCTATACTGGGATATAAGAAATTTACAGCCAACGATGACAACTATCTGATGCTGGGACGCGATATGCGTATCTCTGCCAAGCTTCAGCTGGAGTCCAGCAAGGGAATGGGTGTGCGTATCTACTCTAACGACGGCAATGAGGATGCCCTGCAGGATATCACTATCGGCATGACCCGTTTTGATTTGGACAAGGTACTGAGTGTCATACCTTATATGCCTGATGTCTCAGGTATCATGAATGGCGATTTCCATATCGTGCAGACCAAGGAGGCCTTGTCTGTATCGTCCAATCTATCGGTCGACAACTTGGTTTACGAGAATTGCCCGATGGGTAATGTCGGCTCCGAGTTCGTGTATATGCCTATGAGCGATGGCACTCATGCCGTCGACGGAATACTGAAATACAACGATGAGGACGTAGCCACCATCAAAGGTACTTACCAGTCGGAGGGCGAGGGCTATCTCGACGCTACTGTCGGCATGGACAAACTGCCGCTCCACTTCATCAATGGATTTGTGCCAGACCAGCTTGTTGGTCTGGAAGGTTGTGGTGAGGGAAGTCTTACCGTCAAGGGCTCGTTGAGCAAGCCACAGGTAGACGGCGAGATATACATGGACTCTGTTTATTTAGTGAGTGTGCCTTACGGACTGAGGATGCGCTTCGACAACGACCCAGTGAGGATAGCCGGCAGTAAGTTGCTCTTCGAGAACTTCATGATGTATGCCAACAATGAGAGTCCGCTCAACATACAGGGCTATCTGGATTTCTCCAATCTCGATAAGATGATGCTTGATGTCAGGATGCGTGCCCAGAACTTCCTCCTGGTAGATGCTAAGGAGAATGCCCGTTCCGAGGCTTTCGGTAAGGCGTATGTCAACTTTTTGGGAAGTATGCGTGGCGCCTTGTCTAATCTGAAGATGCGAGGTAAGCTCGACGTGCTGGGTAATACCGACATGACTTATATCCTGCGAGAGTCGGAACTCACCACTGATACTCAGCTTGAGGAGTTGGTGAAGTTTACCGATTTCAAAGACAGTAAGCAAGAGACGGTGGTGCGTCCAAAACTCGAAGGCTTCGATATGCTCTTGGGTATGTCGATAGATGAGTCTGCCCGTATTCTTTGTGCGCTGAATGCCGACAAGTCCAATTATATTGACCTTGTGGGTGGAGGCGACTTGCGTATGACTTACAATCCTGCCGACAATCTGCGTCTGTCGGGTAAGTATACATTGAGTAATGGCGAGATGAAATACTCCTTGCCTGTCATTCCACTGAAGACCTTTACCATTCAGGACGGAAGTTATATCGAGTTTACGGGCGATCCTTTCAATCCTACGCTCAACATCACGGCTACCGAGAAGATCAAGTCGACCGTGAATGAAGGGCAGGGTACAGGCCGATCGGTAGATTTCGAGTGTGGGGTGAAATTGTCGCAGACACTGAATAAACCTGGTATACAGTTTATCATCTCGGCACCTTCCGACATGAACGTCCAGGATGAGTTGAACACGATGAGTGTGGACGAACGCGGCAAGGTGGCTATCACCATGCTGGCTTCGGGCATGTATCTTGCCAACGGTAATACCAATTCGTTCTCGATGAACAGTGCCCTCAGCTCGTTCCTCAATTCCGAAATCAACAACATTGCAGGAACCGCCATGCGCTCCATGGGACTTGATATAGGCATGACTGTCGACAACTCTCTCAATGCAGCCGGTGCATTGCATACTGACTACAATTTCAAGTTCGCCAAGCGATTCTTCAACAATCGTCTGAGCTTCAGTGTGGGCGGTCAGGTTTCTTCGGGAGCCGAGATGGAGAATGCTGTCAACAACGATACCTTCTTTAATAATGTTGAGATACAATATCGACTCAACGATGGAGCCAGTCAGTATATCCGAGGTTTCTACAACAACAACATCTACGACTGGTTAGAAGGTCAGATCGGCGAGTATGGTGTAGGTTTCATGTGGCGCAGAAAATTGCAGCGCTTCAGTGATATCTTCCGCTTTAAGACCGAGAAACAGGCTTTGCCACGTGCTGCAGCCGACACCCTGAAGGCTGTGCCTGCAGCTGTTCAACAAAAATGAAAAAGCAAATGATGATAAACAGAAAGTGTATTCCCTATAATCATTCCCGCGGCTTCCGCCTGTTGGTTATGGTATTTGTTGCCATAGTGGTGGTTGCCGCAGGTACATCTTGTTCTTCCACGAGTGCTCTCAAGGAAGGCGAGCAGCTCTTCACGGGTCTGAAGAAAATAGAATATACCGATTATGAGCCAGGCGGTTATGCCGATTCTACGATTCTCGAAATGGAGTCGGTACTGGCTTCTGCCCCTAATGGAGCCCTCTTCGGCAGCAGTTATTATCGCACGCCTTTCCCTGTTCGCCTTTGGGTTTGGAATGCTTTCTCGCAGTCGGATGGCGCCATAGCCAAGTGGATTACCAAGGCATTCGGCTCACGTCCAAAATTGATGGGCAATGTGAATCCCCGATTGCGTGCACAGGTAGCAGAGAACCAGCTTGCCAAGTATGGCTATTTTCATGGCAAGGTAAACTACGAGATTCTGACCCAGAAAAATCCCAAGAAGGCCAAGTTGGCTTATCATGTGTCTTTGGGTCCGTTGATGACCATTGATACGTTGCAGTATGTCAATTTCCCATCAGTAGTCTCTGCTTTGATCGATTCCACCCGTCAGGAGGCTTTGGTACATACGGGCAGCCCATTCAATGTACCTCGCCTGGAAGGTGAGCGTCAGCGCCTTACCCGTCTGTTCCGCAACAATGGCTATTATTTTTATCAGAATGGCTATGTCTCCTATCTTGCTGATACCTTAGGTGTGCCAGGCAAGGCAAGCATGAAGATGATTATGGCCGACAGCCTTGACTCGCAGGTCACCCGCCAGTGGTATCTCGGCAATATCAATATCAACTTCCGCAAGCAGTTTACAGAAGAGCTTACCGATTCTTTCTGTCGCCGTTACCTCAATATCCGTTATCATGGCAAGAAGATGCCTATCCGTGCGGGTGTGGTGTTGCGCGACTTGAACTTGCGTCCCCGACAGCTATACAGGGTAGAGAACGAGGAGAAGGCGCGCCAGCATTTGCAGTCGATGGGAGTCTTCAACTATACCAGCCTTCAGTTTACTCCTCGTGACACCACAGCTCAGTGCGATACCTTGGATGCCACACTCGACTTGATTTTCGACAAGCCTTATGATTTCTATATAGAGACCAATGTCAAGGGCAAAACCACAGGCCGTGTAGGTCCCGAGTTGGTTGTAGGTTTTACCAAGCGCAATGCCTTCCGTGGAGGCGAGAAGCTCGATATCAATCTGCATGGCTCTTACGAGTGGCAGACAGGCGAGAAGGGCAACGGAGCCAGCTCCAACCATATCAATTCCTATGAGTATGGTACGGATGTGTCACTCTCGTTCCCAAGCATCGTCACCCCGTTCAATCTATTTACGACCATGGCACAGCGTGAGCGCCGTTTCCGCAAAGGTCATATCCCGCGTTCATTCTATGGTGTTCCTTCCACCACAGTGAAGGCCTCGATGAATGTGCTCAACAGGGCAGGTTATTTCCGTCGCCATGTGGTGTCGGGTGAACTTACCTACGACTGGGCTACCTCAGCCAAGCATCGCCATTCGTTCAGTCCTTTAGTGTTGTCGTATGAGTTTATGAACAGCCGTACCGCAGCCTTCGATGAGGCCATCTCTGAGAGTCCTTATCTGCAGATAGCCATGCGCGACCAGTTTGTACCCAAGATGAGCTACACCTATACTTATACCAGTCCGGCGAAATACCGTCATCCCATCATCTGGTCGACGACTGTCAGCGAGGCAGGCAACATCCTGTCGTTGGGTTATCTCTGTACAGGCAAGAAGTGGAACGACGAGGACAAGGAGATGTTCCGCAATCCTTATTCCCAGTTCCTGAAGTTGGAGACCGACTTTGTGAAGTACTGGCGCATCGCCGAGCATTCCACCTTGGTGGGTCACCTCAATGCGGGTGTGGTATGGAGTTATGGCAACAGCGAGAAGGCGCCTTATTACGAGCAGTTCTACATTGGCGGTGCCAACAGTGTGCGTGCTTTCAATGTGCGAAGCATTGGCCCCGGTCAGTATCTGCCTACAGGCAGCAAGTATTCTTATATCGACCAGACAGGCGACATTAAGTTTCTTGCCAACATTGAGTATCGTCCTCGCATCTGGGGCGACCTGTATGGAGCCTTGTTCCTTGATGCCGGCAACGTGTGGACACTTCGCAGCGAGGAGCACAGTCCGCAGGGACAGTTCAAGTTCCGAAAGTTCTTCAAGCAGATGGCTGTGGGCACGGGTGTGGGTGTGCGCTATGATATGGGTATGTTCGTTATCCGTGTAGACTGGGGTGTGGGGCTTCATGTGCCTTACGAAACCAGCAAGAAGGGCTTCTACAATATCGATTCCTTCAAAAACTCGCATAGCCTCCATCTGACTGTGGGTTATCCTTTCTGATTTTTGCCGGTAGTCGCATAGATGTAGACGAATGAAATATAAATCGCCAAAAAAAAGTGATAAAAATTGTGCAGCAGTCATTTTTTTTATTACTTTTGCATACTGTTATATAATATCAACTATTAAACAAATAAAATATGAAACCTACATTATTGCTTTTGGCGGCTGGTATGGGTAGCCGCTATGGTGGTTTGAAACAGCTCGATGGTCTGGGTCCTAACGGCGAGACCATTATGGACTACAGTATTTACGATGCCATTCAGGCAGGATTTGGCAAGATTGTCTTTGTCATCCGTAAGGATTTTGAAGATCAGTTCCGTGAGAAGATACTTGCCAAGTATGAGGGACATATCCCAGCAGAACTCTGCTTCCAGTCACTCGACGCTCTTCCTGAAGGATTCTCAGTTCCCGAGGGTCGTGAGAAGCCATGGGGTACCAACCATGCTGTATTGATGGCAAAGGACATTATCAAGGAGCCTTTCTGTGTCATCAACTGTGATGACTTCTACAATCGTGACTGTTTCAAGGTCATAGGCAAGTTCCTTTCCGAACTTCCAGAGGGCAGCAAGAACAACTATGCCATGGTAGGTTTCCGTGTAGGCAACACCTTGAGCGAGAATGGTACTGTGGCTCGTGGCATCTGCTCAAAGGACGATGCTGAAAATCTGACCACAGTCGTGGAGCGTACAGAGATTATGCGCGTAGACGGCAAGGTGTCTTACAAGGACGAGGAAGGCAAGTGGGTAGCTGTTGAGGACAACACTCCTGTATCTATGAACGTATGGGGCTTCACTCCCGACTATTTTGAGTACAGCGAGGCTTACTTCAAGGAGTTCCTCAGCGATCCTAAGAATATGGAGAACCTGAAAGCTGAGTTCTTCATTCCATTGATGGTCAACAAGCTGATCAACGATGGCACAGCTACCGTCAAGGTACTCGACACCACAAGCAAGTGGTTTGGTGTCACTTATGCTGCCGACCGTCCATCAGTAGTAGCAAGAATTCAGAGTCTGATAGACGAAGGCGTTTATCCAAGCAAACTCTTCTAAATGAACGTAAATATATTGAGTTCACAAGAAGCCGCTACCCTCCAGGAGATGATAGCGGCTTCTCAGCATATTGTGATATGTTGTCATAAGTCGCCCGACGGAGATGCCATCGGCTCTTCTTTGGGATGGCGTGGCTTTTTGCTCTCGCAGGGCAAGCAGGCACAGGTATGTATGCCCGACATGATGCCCGACTATCTGCAGTGGCTGCCCGACAGTCAGACCATTCTGCGTTACGACAAGCATCCTGCCGAGGTGCAACGTGCTTTCGATGAGGCCGATTTGGTGTTCTGTCTCGACTTCAATGGCGCTGGTCGTCTCGACGAGATGCAGGATGTGCTTACCGGCTGTCGTGCCCGTAAGGTGATGATCGACCATCATCTGGCACCCTGTATGGATGTCGATCTTCAGATTTCTCAGCCCCACATGAGCAGTGCCAGCGAGCTGGTGTTCCGCATCGTGTGGCAGTTGGGAGGCTTCGAGCAGATGGACCGCAAGTGGGCTGCCTGTGTATATTGTGGCATGATGACCGATACGGGCGGTTTTACCTACAATTCCACCGACCCTACCATCTATTTTATTATCAGCCAGCTGCTTACCAAGGGCATCGATAAAGACAAGATCTATCGCAATGTATTCAATAACAGCAGCCTTTCTGCCATCCGTTTTCGCGGTTATCTGATGAGCGAGAAGCTCCGTGTGGTGGAGGGCTTGCATGCATCTTATTATTGTGTCACCCGTCAGGATATGAAGCGATTCCATTTCATCAAGGGCGACCTCGAAGGTTTGGTCAACGAACCACTGCGTATCAAGGGACATAAGTTTTCCATCTCCTTGCGCGAAGATACCGAGCGCGACAATCTGATATTAGTGAGTCTTCGTTCGGTCGACGACTTCCCGTGCAACAAGGTTTCCGAGCAGTTTTTCAATGGCGGAGGCCATCTCAATGCCTCGGGAGGCAAGTTGTTCTGCAGCATGGCAGAGGCAGAGGTGGTAGCCCAAAAAGCCATCAAGGCGTTCGAGGCATTGCTGAAATAAGAAAGATAAGTGATAAATAATAATAAAATAGGACTGCCAACATTGGCAGTCCTGTTTTTTTTTTGTACCTTTGCGCCATATTTGTATAAAAATTACGAACTTAAAGAATGAAGAAACTATTATTAGCAATGATAGCTGTAGCGGCTTTGATCTCATTTGCCGCTTGTGACCATAATGAGACATATGCAGACCAGCGCGACAGAGAGCTGGACTCTATCAATGCATTCTTGCGCAATGAGAATATCAAAGTCATCAAAGAGGCCGAGTTTGAAAAACGTTTCGAAGCCCGTAAGGCTGGTGACAAGACGGTCAAGTTGACTGATACCGATCCCAACAACAACGAGTATGTGCTCTTCGAGAGCAATGGTATCTATATGCAGGTCATCAACGATGGTTGTGGCGACTATATCGCCAAGGGTAAAACCAAGAATGTGTTGTGCCGATTCACGGAGTATTGTCTTGCCAAGCGTGCCAAGATATGCGACGATGCCATCACACTGACCAATGATGTGCCTGCTTATGCGGCAATGACCGACGAGATAAGCGTTACCAATACGTCAGGTACGTTTGAAGGCTCTTTTGTCGACATCAAAAAAAGTCTCTTGGCAAATACCTACAATTCCTCTTATTATGGTACCGTGAGTGCCACGGTTCCATCAGGCTGGTTGATTCCTTTCACTTGGATCAAGGTGGGGCGTCTCATTACTGCCGACGATGAACTGGCGCATGTGCGCCTGTTGGTACCTCATACTTATGGCACTACCTCTGCTTCAGCGAGTGTGTATGCCTGTCTGTATGACATTCGCTTCCAGGCTGCCCGTTAAGGGAGTGTTTTCTTTTCCTCTGAACATTTATCAAGCATTAACGTCTTAATAAGAATATTATGACTCTAATCAAATCTATTTCTGGTATCCGCGGAACTATAGGCGGACCAGCGGGCGATACTCTTAATCCGCTCGACATCGTCAAGTTTACTTCAGCTTACGCTACCTTTATTCGTCGTAGCGGACAGTCTTCAAGCAATACTATCGTAGTGGGCCGCGATGCCCGCATCTCTGGCGAGATGGTCAAGAATGTAGTATGTGGCACCTTGATGGGCATGGGTTATGATGTGCTCAACATAGGTCTGGCTACTACTCCTACCACCGAGCTCGCTGTCACCATGAGTGGGGCAGCAGGTGGTATTATCATCACAGCCTCTCACAATCCTCGTCAGTGGAACGCCCTCAAGCTTCTCAATGAGAAGGGAGAGTTCCTGACAGCCGCCAATGGCAATGAGGTGCTTGCCATCGCCGAGAAGGAAGACTTCGAGTATGCCGATGTCGATCATTTAGGCAAGTATACTGAGGACAATAGCTTCAACAAGCGCCATATCGATTCTGTGCTTGCTTTGAAACTCGTCGATGTGGAGGCTATCCGTAAGGCACATTTCAAGGTTTGTGTCGACTCCATCAACTCAGTGGGTGGTGTCATCCTTCCAGATTTGCTCGATGCGTTAGGAGTGGAGTATACCTTCCTGAACGGTGAGCCTACTGGCGACTTCGCTCACAACCCTGAGCCATTGGAGAAGAACCTCGGTGGCATCATGGACGAGTTGAAGAAGGGTGGCTACAACATGGGTATCGTTGTTGACCCTGATGTTGACCGCTTGGCTTTCATCTGCGAGGACGGCAAGATGTTTGGCGAGGAATATACCTTGGTGAGCGTGGCCGATTATGTGCTGAGCCATACTCCTGGCAATACTGTCAGCAACCTGTCTTCTACCCGTGCTCTCCGTGATGTGACCGAGAAGCATGGCGGCAAATATACAGCTGCTGCAGTAGGCGAGGTGAATGTCACCACCAAGATGAAGGACGTTCATGCCGTGATAGGTGGCGAGGGTAATGGCGGTGTCATCTATCCAGAGAGCCACTATGGCCGTGATGCCCTCGTAGGTATCGCCCTTTTCCTGAGCAGTCTGGCACATAGGGGTTGCAAGGTGAGCGAGCTTCGTGCCACTTTCCCCAACTACTTCATCGCCAAGAATCGTATCGACCTGACACCTTCTACCGATGTAGATGCTATCCTCGTGAAGGTAAAGGAGATGTATGGCAAGGAGAAGGATGTGACCGTAACAGATATCGATGGCGTGAAACTCGACTTCCCTGACAAGTGGGTTCACCTTCGCAAGAGTAATACCGAGCCCATCATCCGCGTATATAGCGAGGCTTCCACCATGGAGCAGGCCGACGAACTCGGCAAGAAACTCATGCAGGTGGTTTATGATATGCAGTAGATGCTACGAAAAATTGCAGGAATATGGGTGAAATGTTCTTGCAGAATATAAGTAATAAGACCGCCCAACAGCTGATGTGCGCTTGCACAATAGCTGTTGGGCGGTTGTCTTTCAGGTGTTGTGCGGTTGCACAACACGAGTAGTGAAGTTTTCTTTTTACTCTTCGGCGAGTTCTTTCATCGTGTCGTTGAGAGTATTGAAGAGTACATTGATGTTTTCTTCTTCCTCCTTGCACGCCTCTTTGAAGAGCGCCACAGGGTCTTCGCTGCTGCTTTTCAGCGGTGTCTCGTTGAGCAGTATGTTCACGTTGTTGAGCAGCATGCCGTGGATAGTTGGCATGTGCAACTGTGGCAGTTTGCCCTCCTTGCTTCCACATTTCAGTCCGGCGGCATAAGCCTTCACGATAATCCTTACCAGCAGGTGCACAGCCATCGGCTCGTCGGCTAGACTGATGAGGATGCCGTGGGTATAGTCGCGTACATGCTCCTCAAGGGTAGTGAACTTGCCCTGCAGAAGCCAGGTGAAGTTGCGCTTGTATTCAGCCTCCATCGCCTTGTACAGCTGTGGACTCTTGCAGGCAATGCGCAGGTAGTCGAGCATGGTAGGCTCGAAGGTTGGGTCGGCTTTCTTCATACTGTCGAAGTTCTTGTGCATGCGCTCGTTGGCTTCCTCGGCAGTCTTGTAGTTCAGACGTACCAAGGTAGAGAACATGATGTCGAAGTAATATTGGTTTACCTCGCCATAGTGTTCCAGCATCATCTGCTTGATTTCCTTTGGATCGTTCTTCTTCTCGAAGTCGTTGCCCTCTATGACAGCATCGATGATGCCACGTGCGTAAGCCTCGAAGAAACCTCTTACGAAACTTGCCACAGCCTGATAGCTGTTTATTCTTTTCTTCATTTATTTGAATATCTTGAATTCGTAGCCCTGTTCCTGGAGCCATTCTATAGCCTTCGGAAGGGCAGTCTTCAATTTGTCTATGCTCTTCAGTGAGTCGTGGAATGTAATGATACTTCCGTTGCGGGCGTATCGTTTCACATTGTCTACCACGTCCTCTGCCGTCAGCCATTTGGAGTAGTCGCGTGTTACCACATCCCACATGATTACCTCGTAGGTGCGGTGCAACCACCAGTACTCGCTGGGTCTCATCCATCCGTGTGGCGGACGGAATAGGTGGGCGTGGATGATTTCGTTGGCCTTGTTGGTGTTGAGCACATAGGAGATCACACGATGCTTGAAGGCTCCAATGTGGTTGAATGTATGGTTGCCTATCTGATGGCCCTCTGCCACAATCTGGTTGTAGAGGTCATGATTGCGCAACACGTTTTCTCCCACCATGAAGAATGTCGCCTTGATGTTGTATTTCCTCAGCGTCTCAAGGATAAAAGGTGTAGATTCGGGTATGGGTCCGTCGTCGAACGTCAGGTAAACAGAGTGTTCCTTCGGATCCATCCTCCAAATTGCCTTCGGATACAGCCATCTCAGCCATTTGGCTGGTTGCTCGATAAACATAGACGAGTTCTTTTTAAATGTTTAATATTCAGAAGCTAAAGGAGTTAAGGAGTTATCGCTCCCTTCGGTCGCTGAGGAGTTAAGACAATAGTATTGAGGGAATGTTCTATGTCTAATGTAAATGTTAAGTCCTCAAAAGCATTTGTCTTAACTCCTTAACTTCTTAACTCCTTATTTTTTAGTACCCTTCAGGCATACGTCCTCCACGTCCGTGATAGAGTGTGTAGAGGGCGTTGAGTTGCTTGGCATACTGTGCTTCCAGTTTAGGACTTACCATGCCAGCCACCTCTGCTGCGCTCTGCATGATCATAATCTGGCGTATGCAGTCGCTCTGTGCCTGTGCGAATCGGTCGGCGTTGAGCGAGAGGTAGTAGTTGAGATACTGTGTGGCGTTGGTCCATACCTTCTTGAGGTATTCCTCACCCTTGGCCTTCTGACCGGTGAGGAGCCATCCTCGTGCCATGTCGAGACCGCCGCTCATATAGTCGACAGGAACATTATAATAAGGTATCTCCACATCGGCTTTCTTCAGAATGTCGATGGCTTTTTTGTCCTTGTGCTCAGCGATGAGCGCCAGGGCTGTCTGAGCCAGCAGGCGACGGTGAGTGTAGCACATACGCATAGTGGTTTCGTCCACATACAGACCTTTCTGCTTCAGGTTGCCAAACTTGAAGCGGGTCATGATGTTGTGGTATGCCTTCTCCGTATCAAAGTTCTTGGCACCAGGCTTGTTGGTGGTGAAAGGAGTGATACGGTTGACGAGTCCCTCCTGTACGAAGTTGTCACCCAAGTTCATATAGTTCTCCTCACCTACGGTGAGTGCCACATAGAGCGGACGCTTCCAGTTGCATTGTGCCAGCATCTCGAGCATCATGATGTCGTTCTTGTAGAGCGCGTTTTTTCCTGCCAATGAGATAACCATCTTGTCTGGTATACTGTCGGCTGCCATCATCATACCGCTCTGCTTTACTGCCTCCTTGTCAATAGTGAGGTAGAGGGTGTCGGTAGGAATTATGTGCAGGTCGGGGTTCTTGCTGCGAACCCAGTATTTCAGCACATTCTTCAACTCGAATGGATTCTCGCCCAACTGCTTCTTGGCTGTCTCGGGATCCTGCTTGTAGAAGTCGAGAATCTGCTGCTTGGCCTCTGGCTCTACGGTCACATACTCATTGGTTCCTGAACAGAAGTCGAGTCGTGGCCAGGTGATAGGAACTGAAGGTGAATTGTATGCAGGACGTTTCATCTGGTCGATGTACCAGTCGGTCTGCAGATAGCTCAGGTTGCAAACTCGTGCGTCTGTGCCTACACCTTCCACTTCCTGGTTGTACCACAATGGGAAGGTATCGTTGTCACCGTTGGTAAAGATGATAGGATTGCCCTTCTCCTGGAGCGACATCAGATAGTTCTGACCAAAGTCGCGGCAGGTGTATCGGTTGCTGCGGTCGTGGTCATCCCATGTCTGCGAAGCCATTTGTATAGGTACAAGGAGTGTGATGACTGCCACGATGGCTGCTACGGCAGTACCGCTCAATTTGGCATGCTCTTTCAGCAGGTCGAGGATAGCCAGTACGCCCAGGCCACACCAGATGGCAAAGGCATAGAATGAGCCGGCATAGGCGTAGTCGCGCTCACGAGGCTGCATAGGCACCTGGTTCAGATAAATCACGATGGCAAGACCTGTCATGAAGAAGAGGAAGAACACCACCCAGAACTGCTGGATACCGATAGGCAGCAACTCCTCTGTCTCCTTTCCGTTCTTCACCACCTTGCGCTTGCGGGTGTACCATGCCTGCCAGAAGAGACCGATGAGACCCAATATCAGAGGCATGCAGTAGAACACGTTGTGTCCCTTATTCTCCTTCAGGTCATCAGGCAACTTGCTCTGGTCGCCCAACATGGCGTTGTCGATAAACGGAATGCCCGTAATCCAGTTGCCATGCTCAGGCTCGCCGTTTCCCTGGATGTCGTTCTGTCGTCCGGCAAAGTTCCACATGAAGTAGCGCCAGTACATGAAGTTGCACTGGTAGGAGAGGAAGAAGCGTATGTTGTCCCACTGTGATGGAACCTTTACTGTCATGTTCTCACCACAACGGTCGAAAGGAACTTCTGTTCCGTTGACGCCACCCATCCAGTCTTCGTATGCCTGTGCGTGAGCGGCATCATACATACGTGGGAAGAACATATTCTGCGCATACTTATATTTATTCTTGTGGCTCACCACGAAGTATGAGTCCTTCTCGTCCTTGCTGGCTTTCTCCTTGCGCTGGTATACGGGAGCACCCTCGGTCATCACCGGTTTGCACATGTCGCCATCTACCTCAAGTGCCACCTGTGAGGTATAGGCCTGTCCGTAGAACAGAGGACGGTCGCCATACTGGTCACGGCTCAGATAGCTGCCAAGGGTGAAGATATCCTCTGGCGAGTTCTGGTCCATAGGAGGGTTGGCAGCCGAGCGGATCACGATGAGGGCATAGCTTGAGTAACCTATCATCAGCATCAGCATGCACAGCAGGGCTGTGTTCTTCACGCGGGCTGAGATGAGAGGCAGGAGCTGCACTTTGGTCTTGGTGAGTCCGGTAGTCTCGTCGTTCTTAACCACAACTTCCTTCTTGCGCTTGTAACCCAGTACAAACCATAGTACGATGAGCACCGCGATACCTGTGATGGCAGCGCTCCATCCATATCCGTAGAAGGGGATTCCGAGCATGCCGAAGCCCAAGACGAAGGCAAGGTTCTGTCGCTTCTCGTTCTTGTCAGTGGCATTGTAGGTCTCGTAGATACCCCAGATGACCGAAGCCACCAAGCAGATGATATATACGATCTCACCCGTATTGAATGGGCAGCCTAAGGTGTTGACGAAGAACAGCTCAAACCATCCGCCCACGGTGATGATACCAGGCACCACTCCATAGAGCACGGCAACGACTACCAGGAAAGATACGAACAGCGCCAGGAGCGAGCCCTTGAGGTTGGCATGTGGTACCTTCTTGTAGTAATATACCAATACGATGGCAGGGATGCAGAGCAGGTTGAGCAGGTGAACACCGATGCTGAGGCCTGTCATATAGGCGATGAGTACCAGCCATCGGTCGCTGTGAGGCTCGTCGGCATGGTCTTCCCATTTCAGGATAAGCCAGAAAACCACGGCAGTAAAGGCAGATGAGAAAGCATATACCTCACCCTCTACAGCCGAGAACCAGAAGGTATCGCTGAAGGTATAGATGAGTGCTCCCACCATACCCGATGCCTCGATGCCTACCATCTTGGCGGCGGTCATCTCTTTCCAGTCGCCGATGATGAGCTTGCGTGCCAAGTGGGTGATGGTCCAAAAGAGGAACATGATGCAGACGGCACTCAGCAGAGCGCTCATCGTGTTCACCATCTTGGCGACTTGTGTGGTATCGCTGGCAAAATGAGTAAAGAAATTACCTAAGAGCATGAAGAAAGGTGCCCCAGGAGGGTGACCGATTTCCTGCTTGTAGGCAGTTGTGATAAACTCTGGACAGTCCCAGAAACTGGCTGTCGGCTCAATTGTGGAGCAATACACGAAGGCCGCAATAAGGAAAGCGACCCATCCGAAGATGTTGTCCACCAATTTGTACTGTTTCATTATTGTTTTAAAACTTAAATGTATGATTTTACTTTCTTTACGATGCCTCAGGGCATAATTCGCTGCAAAGATACTAAAAAGAGAAGAAAAGAGCGAAGTTTGCTGTTTTTTTTAGATAATATTATATTTCTCAGAAAGCCCCTTCCATAAAGCGATTGTGGAACAGGTTCTGTTCATCATCGTCAGTCTTGCCAAAGCCATCCTCATCACGATAATACATACCATCAGGATTAACCTCCCATCTCACTTTGGCTATGCCATCCTCATAATCATAGATATTTTGCAACAAAAATTAAAGGATTTGGGTTAAATAGGCCTTTATCTTAATATTTAAGCCGTAGCGAAATCATAAACTCACGACCACGCAGCGGTACGCGGTAGTATTGAAAATTGGCTCTTTGATAAAGCGAAACTTCGTAGTCTTTGCGGTTAAACAGATTGTTGATATTTGCGCTTGCAGACCAGCGAGAATTGAAATCGTAGCGCATACCGGCATTCAAAAAACTGTTAATAGAGTAATGGTTACGGACTATTTCGAAGACCGATTGCGAAAAGTCGGCATACAGCCGGAGTTTACTGATAGGATAGAAATCCATTGTTAAGGAATAATAGGCATTTTTCAGCAGATTGTCAGTTGCGGAGAAGACATCAGGCTTTTTCCAACTGATATTTCCGGCCATGGTGAGTTTGGGCTGGAACCATGTCAGTCCGCTCCATTGCGCCGTGACTGAAGCATGCAAGGCATGATAGCGCAGATAATCTTCCACCTCGTTTTGAGACACAAACTCCTTATTATATGAATAATTTGTCTGTCCGCTCAAATTGATGTGGGCATTGCGAAAGTTCTTACGACATGACAATGCCATGCTCCAGGTAGTTTTCGTGCGGTCGTTCCACACTGGAACAAAGAGCGTATAATCGGGCATATAAAGACTTTTAAGATAATGGTCGGAAGTACTGCGCGTCCAGCCGACATAAACATTCCACGAAAAGAGCGTGATGGTGTTCAGATACGACAGACGCAGATTCGCCAATGCGACACGCTGCACCGAAAGGCTGTCGATACCTGTCGTAAATGTACGGTAGTTGTTCATCATCGTTCCATTGAACCAAGGATCGGCGTTTGAAGCATTTTGGTTATAGGCTACCGAGGTTTCCATTCGCAATAGATAACTAATTTGTTGAGTGAAATCGAGCGAAGGAGAGAAAAGAACTTTTTGGTCTTTTTCTTTCCGCCAGCCACAGCGGGAAATGGTATATTCCACAGGAAGAAGTAGTTCGACGTTTCCACTGCTCCACTGAATTTGATACGATGGTTCGAGTGTGTGCAGCCAATAGGACGAAGTAGCCGTCTGTTGGGTATCGTGTAGTCGGTTGTGCTTGTATTCTATAATGTAACCCAACGTCAAGGGATTGCCCGCTATATCGAAAGCCGTGGAAAGCCGGTGGCGCATAAACCAATGATTCAGATAATAGCTCTGCCGTTTGTATTCGTTATCTGCTGTCCAATAATCAGAAAGTCGCTCGCGCGTCTGATAGGTACGCACAATGGAAGCCAAACTAAAGACACGACTTGGAGTGGTCAGGTTGACATTGGCGACATTCTGAATAAAATAAGGTTTGCGATGTATGTTCTCTTCCAAAGAGCCTAAATTGGATACATTTTGATTATAGGAGCTGACATCCTGCCATTGCCCCGAAAGGACGTTCTCCACGTACACCTTCTTGCCATTCAATTCGTAACGCACCTGTCCTTTTACTACATCTTCACAGCTCTTTTGCCGATTGTTTTCGTAAATACTGATTGTGTCGCCCGCATAATACTCGCTTCGGGTGCTATCCTCACGGTTTTCTCCTTCGTGGTTGTAAAGCAGATTGAAACGTAACGTGGAATAAGGAGTGAAAGCGTGCATATAATTCAGTCCGGCAAAATAGGAACGGTTGTTCAAGTAATAAATAGGTGAAATGGGTGGACGGCGGCTTGTGGAAGAATAGAGGAAAGGAGCTGGCAATTGCTCTTGTGCATAAATGCCCGTAAAGTTCGACATGCCATTTTGCAAGCTGCGCAATGAGGCACCTCTGTTGTTTAAGGCTCCGGTAAATAATACTTGATTTTTCTTTGCCACTTGAATCCCTGTCAGACTACCGTCCCATATAGCAGGCGTTCCTCCAGCTCCCACTTCTGCGTCACCAAAAGGGCGCATTTTATAGTTCTTTTTTAACCTTATATTGAGTGTCGCATGATTACTATGAATTTTTCCTTCCAAGGCACGGATGGGCTGATTATTTTCCATAACCTGAATCGTAGATACGGCCTCAGCTGGCATATTCTGAGTGGCTTGGTTGTATTGATCACCCATAAGGTCTAATCCCTCAATGTTCAGTTTATTGATGCTGCTACCCTGATACAGAATTTGTCCTGAAGTCGTCACTTCAATACCCGGCATGCGTTTTAGCACATCCTCAATGCTATAGTCCTCTTTCTGACGAAAAGACTCTACATAATAGTCAAGCGTATCTTTTTTACGAGTTATAGGGGCCTCTTTCACTACAACTTCATCAAGCTCATAAGGCTTTTTTTCTAACTGAACGGTATATTGATATTTATCCTTTTGAACTGAAATAATTTGTGTGGCATAGCCCATTTTCGAGAATGTCAGTTTATTTACATTCTTCTTGTATTGTAAATGAAAATGTCCGTTGCTTTGGGTGATACCATAAGCCAGTAAGGAATCCGTGGCACTTAATGCCTTACATAATACATTAGCAATGCCAATGCCTTCTGTATTCGTAACAATACCCTTAAAAACGCCTTCTGTTTCCTGCGCCCATACAGACAAAGGAAACAGAAATAGCATAAATAATATTTTAAAAATCTTTACCATTGTAATTCAAGCATATTACTGGGACGTTTCGGATTGTTTGCTTCCGGAGTAACCATTTGGCCGTTCTTTTCAACCCTTACCTTGAAAATCTCAATACTCAGATTATCAAAATCCTCAATGTCATTCCGATAACCGGTCAGGGCATTCTCGCGTGTGGTTACAATCAAATCTTTGATATACCTTTTTTTATAAAGATACATGTCTCTGTATTGAGGCATCTTTCCGACCCCGTTATTTGTAAAAATCCAGTTGCGACCTTTATCATGGATTTCCATGATCAGCCCAGGCAATCCTGTAAAAAGATAAGGTCCGTAAGGAAGTGCTATCGTTTCAGTGTACCATGCAATATAATTTCGACCGGCAAAAGAACAAATGGCCTTTTTGCAAGCTCTTTGATTTATTATAGAATCCCCAGATACCAATTGCCAGTCCATTTGAGGCGTTGGGTAAGTGTACTCGTAGCTTCGCAATACATCGTAAGTCTGTACCGTGGTTTTTTGTTCTTCTAAATCAGTTAGCGTAACAAAGAAAAAAGTCCATTTTTTAATAGCTTGCATCCATTCTTCACGAGCCTTTTGGTCCTTTTTATTTTGTTTGCTACTGGCTAAATAGTCATTTATTGAATCTAATGCCAATCGATTATAATCACTAAAAAGTAAGTGCTTATCTGAAACCATCAATACTGTTTGCGCTTCAGTATAATCATCCAACTTGGTAGAATCTTTGCGGAACTTTAATTCATAAAATACTCCCAACTTGGCATGATCAACAACACTCCTCTTTGATTTCTCATAAAAATCGCCACTCTCACTATATAGCCTTTGAGCCTTAATCGTGTTCGACCATAATAATATCGTAATAAATAAAACAAGGAATCTCATTCTGTTAATTTTAATGAATTATCGCTTTTGGAAAATTGTTAGGCATATTGCCTTGATGGTGATATAGATCATCTGATAAGTATTTCCGTAATACGTACTTGTTCCAATGATGCAAGTTCACTTGATGTATATAGTAGATACGCTCATCTAAAGTGGTAGTTTTATGCAAAATTTCCATATGATGAGTAAAACTAATGCCCACGAAATCTTCTATACGCAAGTCTGCTAACTCTATAGGTCTGTTAATACAAAGGAGTGTCTTTTCTCCTATTTCAACACCTTCTTCTATTTTATTTTCAAGCTGTTGTAATTGGTTCGCCATTGGCGAACCAATTGAAAGGCATTGCCATTCCTCATAGAAGATACGCATTTTCTTCAAGTTACCAGAAGAAAAACCTCTTAATCCTGGTAATTCATGTTGCAGCCTGTCACTAATAGTATCAAGAGCCTTTGCGCCCCAATGTGCTTGCTGTAAATTGATAGACACATAACGTCCTATACCATAATATAAAGACAATTGTATGGCATTACTTGGCTGGCTCGCCTGTGCTTGAGCTCGCAAAATAGCCCCTTTTATGGTTTGGACAGCTTTATCTACTGTTATATTGTTTCCTTCCATTATACTCTATTTTGATATTATTTGCAAAGGTAGTGCTTTTAGCCTTTAAGCCACTATTGCACAACCCCTTTCTTTTAAAGGAACGTAAAATCAATGGTATTATTGCTGTGATTGTACTTTTATTAATCGCTTCACTCGTTGTACGGTACTCACGTCCTTTCCACTTAACTTCGCCACATCCCGAATGGAATACCCCTTGCGGAGTAAACTTACTACTATATTATGCGGCACAGGAGAAATGATGTAGATTCAATTATAATAGAAGAACTTGCCTATTATTGTTTTTTCAGCCATTTTTTTACACACCTTATAGCTCTGATTTGTTCGCTTTCGCTAAACTTAGAATCGTCTTTCGTTTCATTTCCTTCCAGAACAGCTTCATAAAGAACAAGAAAATAAAAATCGGAAGGGTTTATCATTCGTTCCATAATTAATGGAATTATTTGTTTTCCCATTGATTTGAGAGGAATGAACTCAGGCAATTTTGCATATGAATGTATGCTCGCACTGTATAGTGTCTTAGGATTATGGTCTATTGCAAAATTCCATTTATCCACTAAAACTGCAAAACGATTTCTTATGCTATATGGTACTTGTGAAGCCAATTCTTTTATTTTCTCTTTCTCTGTATTTGTTAGAAAATCCCTTGTTGATAGGCTGTCTTGTTTGTTGTCAGCATTGGAATTCCAAATACTCTCTGGTTCATGTACAATTTGCAATGGTACTTTAACAATAGAGTCAGAAGCCACTTTCTCATAGTCATTAGGTGAGTGATTGGTTTGCTCTACAAAGGTTTTAAATAGAAAATTTCTTCCCCAACCATTACCAAATATAACATCTAATGGTTCCCCTGTATCTTTCCATATTCTGACTCTTGCTGCAAATCCAAAATCAAATTTAACGGCAGTACTATCATATGTAAAAGTTACAGTATAGAACTTTCTTCCTATCTGTTTTCTTATTTGAGGGCGGCTGTCTCCGTAATCCTCCTTTTTGAAAACTTGAACATCCGATACGTTAGCCTCTTTAAAAAATGGAACATACGCAGGACCAAAGGTCATAGCCACATTTTTTGCGGTTCTGATAAGTGTTTTCTTGTCAGAATCTTCAAAATGCTTGTTTAATTTTGGGATTGCGCATATAAAGACATCATCCCCCCAACAAAAACTATTATAAAAAGAACCTTTCTCATCTCAATATAGTATAATGTTAATTGACGCAAAGATAATGTTTTAAAGTGACAATGCTGCATAAACGCCATAGTTTATGCATGTCTATGTCCTAATTTAGAAAAAATAAAGATAAAGCTATAACAAAGCTACCATTATGCCAACCGATAATCTGATGTTTTATTAAATGTATGCATGAAAGCCTTATAGTAAGTGATTAAATCGGCAAAAACTGGAAAAATCAATATATTCTGACATATTTGTTTCTTTTTGCATAAATAACTTTAAAAATCATCCTTAATGTAAATGATTAGGGATGATTTTCGGCTTTTTTTTTATATTTTTGCTATTAAATATTGTATTATAACGACAATAGTAAACGAAACGGATATGGTGACACAAAGTGAAGCAGCTCTGGAACAGGGACTGATAAAAACACTTCAAGATATGAGTTATGAATATGTCAAGATTGAAGAAGAAACAAATCTTGACCAGAACTTCAAGACTCAACTCGAAAAGCATAATAAAAAAGAACTTGCCCGTCATGGACGTACAAGTTTTACGGATAGTGAATTTGAAAAGATAAAAATTCACTTAGAGGGCGGTACTCGTTTTGAAAAAGCCAAGAAACTGAGAGACCTGTTTCCATTAGAATTGGAAACAGGTGAACGTGTGTGGGTTGAATTTCTCAATCGCCAGCAGTGGTGTCAGAATGAGTTCCAGGTTTCCAACCAGATTACAGTGGAAGGTAGAAAGAAGTGTCGATATGATGTTACAATACTTATCAATGGTTTGCCTTTGGTTCAAATAGAGCTAAAGAAACGTGGCGTGGAGTTAAAGCAAGCTTACAATCAGATACAGCGCTACCACAAGACTTCGTTTCATGGCTTGTTTGACTACATACAGTTGTTTGTAATTTCAAATGGTGTGAACACTCGTTATTTTGCCAATAATCCTAATAGTGGCTACAAGTTCACGTTCAATTGGACAGATGCTGAGAATGTGCCGTTTAATGATCTCTCCAAGTTTGCATTGTTCTTCTTCGACAAATGTACCTTGGGTAAGATGATAAGTAAGTATATCGTTCTGCATGAGGGAGACAAATGCTTGATGGTATTACGTCCATATCAGTATTATGCCGTAGAGAAAATTCTGGATAGGGTGCAGAACTCTAACAAGAATGGTTATATATGGCATACTACTGGTGCCGGTAAGACTTTAACTTCATTCAAAGCGGCTCAACTTGTTTCTGAGATTGATGGTATAGACAAGGTGATGTTTGTCGTTGACCGTCACGATCTTGATACGCAAACACAATCAGAGTATGAGGCTTTTGAACCTGGGGCAGTAGATGGTACAGATAACACCTATGAGCTAATAAAGCGATTGAGTGGAAAGTCAAAGATAATCATTACCACCATCCAAAAGTTAAACTGTGCTGTTACTCGTGATGCTTACAACAAGCATTTGCAATATGTCAAGAACCAGAAAGTAGTGATGATATTCGATGAATGCCACCGCAGTCATTTTGGTGATTGCCATAAGAATATTGTTGGTTTCTTCAAGAACTTACAGATATTTGGCTTTACTGGTACTCCAATATTCTCAGAGAATGCCAAGGGCGAGCATACCACGGCAGAGGTCTTTGGCGAGTGTCTTCATCGTTATTTGATAAAGGATGCTATTGCTGATGAGAATGTACTCGGTTTCCTTGTGGAATATTATCAAGGTCATGGTGATGTTGACTTGATGGAAGAACAGCGAATGAAGGAGATTGCTCAATTCATCCTCAACAACTTCAACAAGTCAACATACGATGGTGATTTCAATGCTTTGTTTGCCGTCCAGTCTGTGCCTATGCTTCTGAAGTACTATGACATCTTCAAGTCATTACATCCTAAGATAAGGATAGGTGCTGTGTTCACATACGCAGCAAACGAAAGCCAAGATGATGATAACACTGGCATGAACAATGGTTTTGTTGACGACACGGTTACGAGTGACAAGCTGCAAACCATTATGGATGATTATAATAATATGTACGGAACTGCTTTTACAATAGACAATTTCAGTGCATATTATGATGACATCAATCTTCGCATGAAGAAGAAACGTGCTGACATGGAACCGTTGGACTTGCTGCTTGTCGTTGGTATGTTCCTTACTGGCTTTGATGCCAAGAAACTAAATACGTTGTATGTTGACAAGAACCTTGAATATCATGGTTTATTGCAGGCTTTCAGTCGTACGAATCGTGTTCTCAATGAGAAAAAGCGATTCGGAAAAGTTGTCTGCTTCCGTAATTTGAAGGACAATGTTGATAGAGCTATCAAGTTGTTCAGCAATACTGACGCTCCTGAGGCGCTGGGATTCGTACTTCGCAAGCCATTTGCAGATGTAAAGAAAGATTTGGATGAGTTATGTCAGAACTTTAAAGCGCGTTATCCGGACATGGCTTCCATTGACAAACTTCAGAGTGAGTACGATAAGCGTAATTTTATCCTCGCTTTCCGTGATATTATCAGAAAACATTCTGAGATTCAGGTGTACGAAGAGTGGAATGCCGATGATTCATCCTTGGTAATGACAGAGCAGGAATACAATGATTACCGCTCTAAATATCTTGATATGACGATGGGATTCATACAAGATGATGAGGATGACAAGAACGAAGACAAAGGCAAAGAAGATGAAGGTATGGCGCATGAAGACCCAACAGCAGATATCGACGATATTGATTTCTGTCTGGAGTTGTTGCATAGTGATGTTATTAATGTTGCATATATACTGGAATTGATAGAAGACCTCAATCCTGCAAGCGATGATTATCAGGTGAAAAGACAGAATATCATCGACACGATGATAAAAGACCCAGCTATGCGCAATAAGGCTAAACTTATCGATCACTTCATCCGTGACAATGTTGATAATGACCAAGCTGGATTTGTAAAGTCGAAAGCTGATGGTAAGATGGATTTGGAGAGTCGTCTGACAACCTATGTTACTCAGGCACGAGCCCATGCGGTTACTTCATTGGCTACGGAAGTGGGAGTAAGTCAAGATGCACTTATTAAATATGTGCAGGAGTATGATTATTTACATCGGGAAAAGCCTGAAATTTTGCAGAAGGCTATCAAGGAGAAAAAGGGACTGCGTTTCTTGCAGCGTATTCATCTTAAAGAGTCATTGATTTTAAAATTGCGTAAAATTATCGAAACATTCAGTTGGGAATAAAATAAAAAGGAAAAATATGAGTGAAGAATTACAACAAAAATTGCGTACGCAACTTTGGACAGTAGCCAATACTTTGCGTGGCAATATGTCTGCCAGTGATTTCATGTATTTCACTTTGGGCTTTATCTTTTATAAGTACTTGTCTGAAAAGATAGAAATGTGTATTGATGCTGAACTTGAAGAGGATGGAAGTAACTTTAAGGAAGCCTGGGCAAGTAATGAGGAAGAACTGAAGGAGGAGTTGAAGAAGTTTTGTATGAATGAACTCGGTTATTTTATCGAGCCAGAATACCTGTATTCTTCTGTAATAGAGGCTATCAATCGCAAGGAGAACATCCTTCCACAGCTGGAGCGTTCTTTGAAGAAAATAGAGGACAGTACCATTGGACACGATAGTGAAGAGGATTTTGGAGGTTTGTTCTCTGATATAGACCTCGCTTCTCCTAAATTGGGAAAGACCGCAGAGGATAAGAACAATTTGATTAGTGAAGTTTTGATTGCTCTTGATGGTATCGACTTCGGCTTGAACGAGGCTTCTGATATTGATATTCTCGGCGATGCCTATGAGTATATGATAGGTCAGTTTGCCGCAGGAGCTGGCAAAAAGGCTGGAGAATTCTACACCCCACAGGAAGTTAGTCAGATTCTTGCAGATATAGTTACTACAGGCAAAACACGCTTGAAAAATGTATATGACCCAACTTGTGGTTCAGGTTCATTGCTTCTCCGTACTGCTCGCAATGGTAAAGCTGATTTGATTTATGGTCAAGAGAAGAACCCTACGACATTCAACCTTGCCCGAATGAACATGTTGCTTCATGGAGTTAAGTTTAGTGACTTTGACATAGAGAATGGAGATACTCTTGAAGATGATGCTTTCCCTGAGGAACAGTTTGATGCGGTGGTAGCTAATCCGCCATTCTCTGCAGCCTGGAGTGCTGCGGAGAAATTTAATAATGATGATAGATTTAGCAAGGCTGGTGTCTTGGCTCCAAAGTCTAAGGCTGACTATGCATTCATACTTCATATGATCCATCATCTTAATGAAGGTGGAACGATGGCATGTGTTGCTCCTCATGGTGTTCTTTTCCGTGGTGCATCAGAAGGTAAGATTCGCCGTTTCCTCATTGAGAAGAAGAACTATATTGACGCCATCATCGGTTTGCCTGCCAACATTTTCTATGGTACAAGTATCCCAACTTGTATCATTGTGGTAAAGAAGTGCCGCAAGGATGATGATAATATACTCTTCATAGATGCCAGTAAGGAGTTTGAAAAGATAAAGACACAAAATAAGCTTCGCCCAGAGCACATTAAGAAGATAGTTGATACCTATCGTGAGCGCAAGGAAATCGAGAAGTATAGTCATTTGGCAACTTTACAAGAGGTTGCCGACAATGACTATAACCTTAACATTCCTCGTTATGTAGATACGTTCGAGGAAGAAGAGCCTATCGACATTCATGCGGTCATGAAGGAAATCAAGGATTTGGAAGCTAAGCGTGCTGACCTCGACAAGCAGATTGATGTATATCTGAAAGAGTTGGGGTTAGTTGAGTAATTATCATCAGAAAATAAAGTGCGATGGAAGAGAATAATGTACCAGATATGCGTCCTACATTCGATGAAATTCGGAAGGTGGATGATAACGGCAAAGAATATTGGAACTCTCGTGACCTTTGCAATGCCATGGGATATTCAGCATATTGGAAATTCCAAAATGTGATAGATAAAGCCATCAATGTTGCTGGTAGTAAAGGCATGACTATAGATGAACATTTCAACCATGCGGTTGATATGTTCAAAGTGGGCAATGGTGCGTTTCGTAAGGTAGAAACGTTCCATCTTTCACGAATGGCTTGTATGATAATAGCAGAGAATGCAGATACAAGAAAGCCATTGGTGAAGCAAGCAAGAGAATATTTCTCGCAGTCTGTATCTACGACAGAGATTGTGCAGAACTCGTTGGAATCCAATATCTTACTATATAAGACTGCGCAAGGTGAGACTCGCATTGAAGTGATATTCAACAGTGAGACCTTTTGGATGTCACAGAAAAGAATGGCTTCTTTGTTTGGAGTTGATAGGGCAACTATAGCCTATCATATTTCTCAGATTTATGAGTCGGGAGAATTGCAAAGAGAGACAACTTGTAGAAAAATTCAACAAGTTCAACTTGAAGGTGAGCGTGATGTAGAGCGTGCTCCTTTGTTCTACAATCTTGATGTAATCATAGCTGTGGGCTATCGTGTGAACAGCTATCAAGCAACCCAATTCCGTATATGGGCAACTTCTGTATTGAAGGAGTTTGTTATCAAGGGATATGTGTTAGATGATGAGCGTTTGAAACAAGGTAAGCACTTTGGCAAGGATTACTTTGATGATTTGCTGGAACGCATTCGTGAAATTCGCACATCAGAGCGTAGATATTATCAAAAGATAACTGACATTTACGCTGAGTGTAGTGCTGACTATGATGCAAAAGCTGAGAGTACCAAACTCTTTTATCAGATGGTACAGAATATGATGCACTTGGCTGTTACCAATCATACGGCAGCAGAGATTGTTTATGAACGTGCCGATGCTGAAATGCCACACATGGGCTTGACCACATGGAAAAAAGCACCTAATGGCAGAGTGCAAAAGTCTGATACGATTGTCGCCAAGAACTATCTTTCAGAAGATGAACTGTCTCAGCTCAATACAATAACAACAAGTTTTCTTGATCTTGCCGAATCTCGTGCACGGCGTCATATTATCACAACGATGGATGATTGGAAGCAACGCTTACAACAATTCCTTGCAACTATGGATTATGATGCAAAGAGTAGTGCAGGCAAGGTTTCCCAAGAGGAAGCAAGAGATAAGGCTTATTCTGAGTATGAGAAGTTTAAGGTTATTCAAGACCGTTCATATATCTCAGATTTCGACCGATTCAATAATGGCAATGATGATGATACGCCATTGCTTCCGTTTGAAATCGACCCAAAAGAAGAGTAAATACCAGTAGAGGAAAGTATAACAAACAATTAAGGATTTAAAATAATTATGGCAACATATAAAGAACAAAATAAACTGAATGTACCCCATTTGAGATTCCCGGAATTTCATGGGGAATGGGAGAA
>OLSX01000747.1_pt1 | contig 32422 bp, 32 predicted proteins | sample 1673141 | NCBI WGS metagenome assembly OLSX01 (sample SAMEA3136759, study PRJEB25190) | human gut metagenome | biome: human gut; feature: human-associated habitat; material: faeces | place: Austria | collected 2013 | reverse complement strand
TTTTTAACTGAAAAAGCCAGACCTACTTTGTAGATCTGACTTTTTCAGTGCCCTTTGAAAAATCAAGGGTTTTCATGTGCTGTTCCTTATTGAACCAGATTTATGGTACGGATGTTCATAAGGGATTTAATAACAATGTCGGGACGTACAATCATATTTCAAAAAACGCACATTTTTCAATAGTCCTCTTTTGCGGTACAATGTACTTGCAAAGGAGGATTTTGCTATGAAAACAATAGATGTAGAGTACAGAGTAAAACTTGATAATTTTGAGCACCGCCTGCTCGTCGGTTGTGTAAACGCGGCAAGAACAATGTATCTTGAGCAAGACAAACCGACTGAGGATGTAGATGATTTGCTTGTCAAAATCATTAAAGCATCGTCAAAGAAAGTGAGTGTAAGAGTATGAAAGATGAATTTGTGAAGAACATAGGTGTTTGGGGACAGCGGCACTATGCTTATTTGAAAAAGCACAGCCCAACTGTTATCAATGTCATGCGGATAAATGGAACACTTGAACAGTATCTGCGTGATATTGATCGGGATGCCGAAGAAATGTTTTCTCAGCTGATTAAACAACTTACCGAACGCGAAGGAATAACAGAACAACTCAAAGCTACTGACCAAATGGAATGGGTGCGGCGAATGAATAACATAGAAAATCGCGCACTCAAAATAGTATCAAATGAATTGGTAAACAACTAATCAAAATGGCATAAAATACAGAATGGTATTGACGTTGACAGCGACGGCGTGATTTATGTTCTTGACAGCGAACGTTCCTTGGTGCAGTTGTTTTATCCCGGTGAATTTGCCGCTGTGACCCATCAGGCCATTGCGGCCCTTGAAAGCGGCGAGTATAGGCAAAGTGAAGAAATTTGGGAAAAGCTTTTGGATTTGGACGGAACATCCCGCATTGCTCATTCCGGTTACGGACGTTCGCTGTATCATCAGCAGAGATTTGCGGAGGCAATGGAGCATTTTAAGCTTGTAGGTGACAAGGAATTCTATTCTGAGGCGATGTGGGAGCTTCGGAACAAATGGCTGAATGATAATATGCTGTATATTCTCATTGCAGTGCTTGTTGTTGCGGGATTTTTCTTCGTGCGCGGAAAGCTTCGCGTGAGATGTCCTGTGCCGGCTGCTCCCAAAGCTGAAAAAAAGTCATCGCCAAAGCTTTGGATGGACATTACATACAGCCGTAATATGTTGCGTCACCCAATAGATTCTTATTATGATTTGAAGCACGGTCATCACGGTTCCGTATTATCAGCGACAGTTTTGTTCGTATTACTATTTATCGTTTATATGAGCGACCGTTTGCTGAACAGCTTTCTTTTCCGTGAGCTTGCTCCCGAAAACGCGCCAATATTCACCTATATTCTTCTCTTTGTCGGCGGGGTGGTTCTGTGGGTTATCGGAAATTATATGATAAGTGCAATCAACGACGGCGAGGGTTCGCTTTCAAATATTTATGTAATGACTGGTTATGCACTCACGCCATATTTGATTATTACGCCGGTCAAAATTCTTTTGTCCTATGGTCTTACCCTGAATGAAGGTTTTATTATTCAAATTTTGAGCATTTTAGGTATTGTTTGGTCGGCGGTATATATTTTTGTGGGCATTATGGAAATTCACGCCTATAACTTACGAGAGACTGTAAAAAATATATTGCTGACTTTGTTCTTTATTTTAATCGCAATCATTGTAATTGCGATGATGACGATGATTTGGAGCAAGGTAGTCACTTTCTTTGAACAAATTTTGGGGGAGGCATGGTTCGATGTTAAGAAATAGCCGCCAAAGCTTTATGGTTATTCTGTCATTGGCTCTCACGGTAGGTATAATCGGAAATATGTGCTTTGCTTTACAGGATAAAAAGGATGATCAGCTACTTCTTCCCGATACGACAACCATTGAAAGTATGTCAAACAGGCGCACGCAGCCAGAGGGAAAATCCGAGCCTGTAAAAAATACCTTGACGAACGAGGGATATGAAATTGTGCTGGAAAATGACCGCTTAGCCTTATGGTTTAACGAGGATACCGCCTCCGTGCAAATCACCGACAAGCGCAGCGGATATATTTGGGGAACAGTAGGAGAGGAAGCGATAGATTTAAGTCGACGCTGGGAAAGTATGGCGCGGTCGTTATTCACCATCGAATATTATGATGAAGAAAACAACGAAAGCCGTATTTCCCTTTCGGATTCCTCCGCGTATTTTAATTGCCATATAGACGGGAATACATTCGTTTGCGAAGCTGATTTTGAGGAACAGGGAATTTCCCTGACTGTCAATATTATATTGGAAAGCGACGGTTTGAGATTTTTTGTTAAACGTTCGGATATTAACGAATACGGCAACTGCCTTTTAAGGGGCTTATATTTTGTCCCGTTTTTAGGTAGCGTATATGCGGATGATATTCCCGGGTATATGTTCATTCCCGACGGACCGGGTGCATTGATTCGCTATTCCGCTCCCGCGAATTATGTTTCAATGTTTAACAGGCGGATATACGGAGATGACGCGGCGATCAACACGCTTGGCGAGGCGAATTCCCTGATGGCAAAACGGACCGATGATTATTTGGTAGAAACCCCGCAAATTTCCCTTCCAGTATACGGTGTTGTTCATGGGGCAACGCAGAACGCCTATCTGACCGTTGCTGACAAAGGGGATGAATACGCGTATATTCAGGCGTATCCTGCCGGCGCCCTTACCAATTATAACTGGGTCACGGCGCGGTTTGAATACCGAAATCTCTATACGTATCCCACAGGGCGCGATGGTGTCGGCGTTAGTGTCCCGCAGAGAGAAATGAACGATTTTGACGCAGGAATTTTTATCCGGCTTTTAAACGGCGCGGATGCCGATTACTGCGGTATGGCTGTTAAGTACCGGGAAATACTGAATGAACAGGGCGTGCTCGGGAAGGAACGCGTTGACGGACAAATACCATTGCGCCTGGATGTTATGGGCGCCGAGGTAAAAAAGGGTATTGTCATGACAGAGAAAACGCTCACAACCGTAAAGCAGGCAGAGTCTATAGCGGAAAGGCTCTCGAAGGACGGTGTGTCCAATTTGACTATGACGTATAAGGGCTGGCAAAAGAACGGCTACAGCCGGGTAAAATACGGCAAGACCGCCATAAATAAAAATGTGGGAACCCGTGAGGAAATGGAACGTCTGCGCGACCTTGTACAGAGCAGGGAAGGACAGTTTTATCTCTCGGTTAACCCGACGACAGCCAATGAGACGCAAATCAGCAAAGCGGATTACGCTATACGCACGATAGGACAGCAGTACGCCGTGATGGTTCGCCAAAATCCATACATTCTTTTTCCCGATTCCTATTTTATACGTCCTGCCGTTATGAAAAGCACGGTGGAAAAAACGGCAAAGAGCTTATCCGGATTTAATCTTCATTTTGAAAAAACCGGTGCATGGCTATACAGTGACTTTACCCGTGACGAAAATATGTCCCGCACCGAGGTCAGAAAGCTTTTAAAGGATACTGCCTCGTCCGTGGATGTAATCGCGATGGATTCTGTAAATGGATTTTTGTTTTCCGAAATCCAAGATTATTTTGATTGCCCGATGGAAAACAGCCAGTATTTATTTGAAACCGATACCGTCCCATTTTTGCAGATTGTCCTGAAAGGGCATGTGGATTTGTATTCCCCCTATATGAATCAAGGGGCTTACAGCCAATCTTCTTTATTGAAAATGGTGGAATACGGTCTGTATCCTTCTTTCCTGGTGATGAACGCCAAAAACTCACAGCTCAATAAAACGCCGCTGGAGGATTACTGTTCATTAAGCTTTGACAGTTGGCGTGAGACCATTGTCAGCGCCTGTTCTCAGTTGAATAATGCGCTGTCACAGACGGAAGGCGCTCATATAACAGAGCATTACGTTCTTGCCCAGGGTCTGGTTCGGGTTACTTACGACAATGGCTTAAAAATATATGTGAATTATTTATCTCATAATCAGGAAGCGGATGGAATAACCGTATCTGCCGAGGGGTTTGCTGTTTTGGGAGGTACCAAATGAAACGAAAGAACTTGCTTCGCAGAAAGGAAATTTTAACAGGCTATCTGTTCCTTTCCTTTTGGCTCATCGGATTTCTTGTGTTCACGCTGTATCCCTTGATTTATTCCATTATGCTTGGTTTCAACTCCATTCAGATTACACCCGAAAACGGGACAAGATTTGAGTGGGAGGGATTGAAATTTTTTGATCAGGCGCTGAACGTGGACAAGGAATTCAAGCTGAATTTAGGCAACTCGCTTTTACTGATAATCTGTTCGGTCCCTATTGTTCAGGTATTCGCGCTGATTATCGCGCTGATGCTTAATAATCAGTTCAGGTTCCGCACCTTTTTCCGTACAGTATTCTTTTTGCCGGTCGTAATTATGAGCGGTCCTGTAATCAGCCGCTTGCTCACAAATCATACAGTCGATTTTGTCAACGAGGGAGGCGCCGTTTATTCGGTTATTTCTGAATTGCCCGGCGCTTTGCGGAATGTCTCTTTCCTGATTCTGGACAATCTTGTGCTGATTCTATGGTTTTCCGGCGTCCAGATTTTGGTTTTACTGACCGCCTTGCAAAAAATAAGCCCGGATTTATATGAGGCTGCGGATATTGATGGAGCCGGAGGCTGGGAAAAATTTTGGAAAATAACCCTTCCACATATGCGTGATTTCCTATTGCTTTGCACGGTATACACCATTATTGACGTGGCCGCTTATTCTGAAAATGTGGTCAATCAGAAAATAGAACGGCATATTTTTGATGTAAGGCAGATGTACAGCTTTTCTGCGGCGATGTCCTGGATTTATTTTTTGGCTGTTGTGCTTTTGCTGGTTGCCGTGCTGGTGTTATTTACACTTTTTGGAAGGAGGAAACGTGCGTGACGTTGCATACATTTTTTAACAGGGCACGGGACTTGTTTCTAAGAAAGCATTGGCTGAAGTTGGCGGTTTATTATTTTGTGCTGTTCGGAATTGGCTTTGTATTCCTCTATCCGATTTTATATATGATAATAAACAGCTTTTTATCTCCGAGTGATTTAACGGATCCGGCGGTGTTCTGGATTCCAACCGAATGGTATCCCGGCAATTTTATCAAGGCATTTGAAACCTTGGATTTTCTTAAAAGCTTTGGCTGGTCACTTTGTATGTCGGCAGGTCCGGCTCTACTTCAAACTGCGGCTGCCGCGGTCACAGGCTTTGCCCTTGCCAGATTCCGTCTGCCCGGTCAAAAGCTGTGGCTTGTGCTGATTATTGCGACATTTATGATTCCGATGCAGCTCATAACCATACCTAATTATATATTTTTTGATAAGCTGCATATGATTGGTACAATATTTCCCTTTTATCTTAAGGCGCTGTTCGGGCAGGGTCTTAGAAGTACGGTGTTTATTCTGATATTTTATCAATATTTCCGAATATATCCGGTTTCGTTTGATGAGGCTGCCTCTCTCGATGGTGCAGGAAGGCTGAAAATCTTTATGCGTGTCGCTCTTCCGATGTCAACACCGGCGATATTGATCAGTTTGCTGCTTTCCTTTGTTTGGTATTGGAATGAAACCTCGCAGGCGAATCTTCTTTTCGGACAAAGTATACGGACGCTCCCATTACAGCTTGCGAATTATACAGCGAAATATGAAGCGTTATACGGCACCGGAACCGATATTGTTTCTGTCGGCAACGCGCTCAATGAAGCAATAACCCTAGCAGGTACCTTGCTTTCCATTTTACCGGTTGTTATTTTGTTTATCTGCGTTCAGAAGAATTTTATGCAGAGCATTGAAAAAACCGGGTTAACCGGAGAATGAGGCTGTGCGTCACAGTAGACGGCGGTACTGCCGTTATTGGACACAGGTGTCCGTAAACTGATTCCAAATGGAGATTTATTTCATGAACAAAAATTTAGAAGACATCTTAAATTCATCAGAAGATAATTATATCCTTCCGTTTTTTTGGCCGCTTGAAGGAAGCCCTGAAACAATACCGGAAATGATTGAAAAAATATATTCGAGCGGTATCCGTGCTTTTTGTGTAGAAGCGAGACCCTATGAGGATTTCGCCGGTCCAACCTGGTGGCATGATCTCAAAATAATCCTTTCGGAAGCAGAGAGACGGAATATGAAGGTTTGGATCCTTGATGACAAGCATTTTCCGACCGGATTTGCAAACGGATTGATTCAAAAGAAATATCCTCATCTGCAAAGACGCTTTTTAAGGGAACATCACGTTGATGTAATGGGTCCTGCGAGGAGTCTATCTGTACTGGTACCCGAGCCTATTGAGGGAGAAAAAATTCTCGGAATTTATGCATATAAACGAACCGGAAATGGGGAAGAAATCTGCGGGGAACCAATTTTTATCGATAAATATGAGGATTCTGATTTTGTGACCTTTGATCTTCCTGAGGGTTGTTACCGCATCTTTGTATTATACGATTCATGGCTTGGCAGTCAGAGTGATCACCGTTGGTATATCAATATGTTATCCAAAGAATCTGTTCACGTACTTATTGAAGCGGTTTATGAGGAATATTATAAAAATGTAGGTGAATATTTCGGAGAAACAATCGCAGGTTTCTTTTCGGATGAGCCTACATTTTCCTGCGCACATATAGGTCCTTGGGATTGTGATGAGTTATTTTATTATAGAACAGTCGGACATCCTGGAACAGCTTTGCCATGGGATACGGAGGTAGCAGATCGCATGAAGAAAGAGGGCATTCATGATACGGTTGCTTCACTACCGGCTTTATGGTATTCCATGCAGGGTCGGGAGGGCGATATACGGCTGGCATATATGAATACGATCACTCATATGTGGAATGAAAATTTTTCATCTCAGCTAAGCGACTGGTGCCACAAGCACGGTGTTGAGTATATAGGGCATATTATTGAGGATATGAATGCGCATTCCCGCATCGGCGGTAGCGCGGGGCATTATTTTCGTGCATTAAGCGGTCAGGACATGGCCGGCATTGATGTTGTACTGCACCAAATACTGCCCGGTATGGGGGACTATATGAACGCTGCTTTAATTGCAGGGGGCAAGGCTGATCCACAATTTTTCCATTATACCTTAGCACATCTCGCTTCTTCACTTGCACGTTTTGAGCCTCATATGAAAGGCAGGGCAATGTGTGAGGTATTTGGCGCCTATGGTTGGGCAGAAGGCACTCCTACGATGAAATGGATTATGGACTTTATGCTCATTCGCGGCATCAATCATTTCGTTCCCCATGCTTTTTCCGCGAAATTTATAAACGAGGACTGTCCTCCCCATTTTTATTCCGGCGGAAACAATCCGCAATTTGAAAGCTTTTCAGAACTAATGCACTATTCTAATCGTGTAGCTCATTTGCTTAACGGTTCTTTCCGAAAGACATCCGGCGCTGTCTTTTATTATGCAGAATCGGAATGGATGAGTAACGGGAATTTTATGTACGGAGATGTTGTATGCCAACTTCTTTATGATGCACAAATAGATTATGATATTGTCTCTCTTGATTATTTAAAACAAGCGGTTTGTAAAAACGGCGAATTACTTATCAATGGTCATAAACATAAATTTCTGGTGATTCCGGAAGCCGCTGTATTTCCCCCGGAGCTAAGGCTGATTGCTGAAAAGCTTATCAGCGCCGGTGTGCCTGTTTATACATTGGAATCAGTCAAATACCATTATAAAAATCCAATTGGGTATGCTGTTACAACAGAAGAGCTGGTTCCGGATATCCGCAAAAAGAATTTAGCGCATAATTATAAAATTAAAGAGCATCAACTTCGAGTGGCGCAATATTCAGGGGATTCCCATGAATATTTTTACTTCTTTAATGAATCGATAAAGCCGGTTGAAAATGTTGCGGTGACTTTACCGGTAACGGGCGGCTATTTGTGGATGGATTTACTTAATCAGGAATATTTTAAAGCATACACTGAAAGCGGTACGGTTCAAATTAACCTTATGCCGGGACAGTCCGTTATTTTGTTATTTGACGATACTGACAAAACGAGATTTAATAAAAAACCGCAGTGGACAAATAAGCAGGATTTATCACTCAAGTGGGATATTATGATCAGAGAAGCAGGAAAGGAACACGAATTTCATTCTTACAAGCAGAATTCTGAGTTATTTAATATTACAGGACACGATTCATTACCGGATTTTTCAGGTGAAATAAAATATACCTCCCGTTTTGAACTGGATGATTTCGGCAAGCTTTTACTTGATCTTGGAGAAGTTGGATTGACCGCAAAGCTTACAATCAATGGTCTGGATTTAGGGCAGAGAATTTCCGCACCCTACAGCTGGGATATTTCAAACGCTGCCAAACCGGGTACGAATATTATCACCGTAACGGTTGCAAATACGCTCGTTCATCGCTGCAAAGATCGTTTCTCTATTTATATGCCTATTCCGGCGAGCGGATTGATCGGTCCTTTATCATTAAAAAAAGAAGTAGATTTATTGTAATAAGTAATATGTCCTGAAAGCTGTTATCTGAAATAAATTTATCATATAATATGGAGCAATACTATCCGCAGCTATGAAAATCCGCAAAAAACAAGCGAAAACAGAATGGAACCCCGCAGTTATTATATACCGGCGGGCAACGCTGAAAAAACCGTTCTTAACGGCAAATGGCGCTTTGCTTTTTTGAAAACGGTGTGCCGTATATGATATTCTGCCATGAATGGGTGCAGGTTTTGGACGGTGAAATGTGCATTGTCCGGCTTTCAGACGATTTGAAAAGAACAGTAGGCGAGCCGAAACTACTTTTTAAAGCGTCAGATCCGATTTGGGTTCCATCAAAAAAACCGGCGGATTTGTCACCGACGGACCGTTCCTTTATAAATGCTCCGACGGGAGACTTATTATGATCTGGTCGAGCTTTGGCAATAACGGATATGTCGAAGCGGTAGCATATTCTGAGGACGGCACTGTAAACGGAAACTGGAAGCATTGCGAAAAGACGTTATCAGCCGTGAATGGCGGTCACGGAATGATATTCAAAGACTTTGACGGAAAACTGCTTTTTACAATGCATTATCCTAATGAACCTTACGGAGCGGAAAGAGCTAAGATAATGGAAATAGAAGAAATTTCCGATGAACCGTATTTGAAAATAATATAACTAAAGCTTTTCTACATTTGGGGTCATGCATTTGAATTTGATAAAAACGATTCCGACCGTTGGGCGGATATGGATATGCTTTGTAAAAACTCTCGGGAAAAGCAGACGTATGGTACGCTGCAAACCGTGAAATCTGCCAGTATTACGCCTTCTTTACGGGTGTTGCGACTAAGGAGCTTTATCCTGAGCTTTGGAGAACTCTGTCTACTAAATTCGGATCTGATAGGGTGAAAAACGGCGCTTATCCCGAAATACACCCGTCAAACGCCTTTATAGGCAATTTCCTTAGGCTTGAGCTGCTCTGCAAAAACGGATATAACGCTCAGCTTTTGGAGGAAATAAAGGGATATTTCCTTTATATGGCGGAAAGAACGGGAACGATCTGGGAGCATAAGGACACATATGCCAGCTGTAGCCACGGCTTTGCTTCGTATGTGGCGGAGCTTATATATAAAGCCGAATGTAAAAAGAATTGATTTTAGGAGATTATTATGCCGATACATTTTAGCGATAAAGATAAAACCTTTAAGCTTGACACTAATAACTCAAGCTATATCATAGCGGTTTATGAAGAAAACTACCTTTTAAATCTTTATTACGGAGCCTTTATTCCCGACAGCTTTGTTCCTAACAGAGCTATGAGAACGCCTAACGCCTCATTCAGCCCCGCAAACCCCGTAATTGGCGAGCACGGCTTTTCTCCCGATACCGCGCCTATTGAATACGGTACAAGCGGAGCAGGGGATTTTAGAATAGCGGCGCTGGAAATCGAAAATTCAAACGGCGACAGCGTTACCGACATTCGTTACACAGGCTATAAAATATATGACGGCAAAAAGGAAATATCGGGTATGCCGTCAAGCTATGTAAATAACGAATGCGAGGCGCAGACGCTTGAAATTTACGCTAAGGATTCGGTGACGGGATCGGAGGTTACGCTTTATTATACCGTTTTCCCTGAATATGATGTAATAACAAGGCGTGTCAGGGTGACTAACGATTCGGAGAAAAAAATGCGGCTTGAGCGGGCTATGAGCCTTTGTCTTGACCTGCCGGATATGGATTATGACCTGATTTCGCTGTACGGCTGTCACGCCAAGGAAAGGAATATTGAGCGCCGTCCGCTCGCTCACGGAGTTCAGGGGGTAGAGAGTAGGCGCGGCGTTTCGAGCCACACACAAAATCCCTTTATGGCATTGGTGAAAAGGGGTGCGGACGAGGAGCAGGGCGAGGTTTACGGCTTTAACCTTGTATATTCGGGCAATTTTTCGGCACTTGCGGAGTGTGATTTTAACTGCACAACAAGGGTTGTTATGGGAATTGAGCCGCAGACCTTTTCGTGGGAGCTGAAAAGCGGCGAATATTTCGATGCTCCCGAGGCGGTAATGGTATTTACAAATCGGGGAATGGGCGAAATGAGCCGTATTTTCCACAGATTTTACAACAACAATTTAATACGCGGACGGTATAAAACCGAAAAGCGCCCCCTGCTTATTAACAGCTGGGAGGCGGCGTATTTTGATTTTGACGCAGATAAGCTTGTATCCTTTGCAAGAGAGGCTAAAAAATTAGGCGTGGAATTATTGGTAATGGATGACGGCTGGTTCGGAAAGCGTAACGACGATACCTCGTCATTAGGCGATTGGTTTGTCAACGAGGAAAAGCTGCCCGGAGGACTAAGCAAGCTTATAGAGCAGGTGAACGCCGAGGGGCTTAAATTCGGTATTTGGTACGAGCCCGAAATGATTTCCCCTGATTCCGAGCTTTTCCGTGCTCATCCCGACTGGTGTGTTCGGGTTGAGGGCAGGGAGCCTATGCTTGGGCGTAAGCAGTATGTTATAGATATGTCCCGTGAGGATGTTCGCAACAACATCTGGGAGCAGATGTATGATGTCCTTTCGCAAAATAATATTGAATATCTTAAATGGGATTTCAACAGAAATATAACCGACGCAGGCTCGGCACTTTTGCCGCCCGAACGAAAAAAAGAGTTTTTTCACCGCTTTGTTTTGGGTACATACGACCTTATGAACCGCCTTGTAACAACCTTCCCTAATATATTGTTTGAAAACTGCTCGGGCGGAGGCGGTCGCTTTGACCCCGCAATGCTTTGCTATTCGCCGCAGATATGGGCGAGCGACAACACCGACCCGATTGAACGGCTTTACATTCAGTTCGGCACATCAATGTGCTATCCCGCTTCGGCTATGGGGGCGCATGTTTCGGCAAGCAACAGAACAGGATACGATACAAAATGCAATGTTGCAAGGTGGGGAACCTTTGGACTGGAGCTTGACCCGACCAAGCTTACCGATAATGAGGCGGATATTATCCGTAATCAGATAAAAGAGTATCACAGAAATTATGAGCTTGTGAACAGAGGAGACCTTTACAGGCTTATTTCGCCCTTTGAAAATCCCTACAGAGCGGTTTGGCAATTTGTTTCTCCCGATAAATCCCGAACAATGGTAACCCTCGTCACGATGCGAAGAGAATGTCATTTGCATTTAATTGTAAGGCTTCGCGGGCTTGATCCTAACGCATATTACAAAAACGAGCAAACAGGCGAGGTACTCTCGGGTGCGCTCTTAATGAATGCCGGGCTTACATTGACCAATACCGCCGGATACACGGGAGAGAGTGCTGTGATTTACTTTGAAAGAGTGTAGCAAAGACAAAAAATTTCTGAAAAAACATATTAATATTTTAATGAAAAATATTATAATTTAGGAGGTTATTAGCGTGAAATTAAATAAACAAGACTATTTAGACAAGCTGTACGCCTGCTGGATAGGAAAAAACATCGGCGGTACCCTGGGTGCGCCCTTTGAAGGCACTCATGATTTCTTGGATATTAAGGGTTTTACCACGCCCGAAGGCGAACCCTTGCCCAATGATGATTTGGATTTACAGTTAGTATGGCTGAATGCTTTAGAATAAGTGGGCACCCGAGGTGCATTATTATAACGGACGGTTTTATATGTTTGCATCGTTTTTTGCAACGGGACATATGCGAGCAGTTCAGGTTTTAGCTGCCGATAAGCCAGAGGGACCGTATGAGGTATGGAGCTGTCCGCTGACCCCGAATGACTGGATGTGTCTTGACGGTACGCTTTATGTTGAAAACGGTGTGCCGTATATGATATTCTGCCATGAATGGGTGCAGGTTTCGGACGGTGAAATGTGCATTGTCCGGCTTTCAGACGATTTGAAAAGAACAGTAGGCGAGCCGAAACTACTTTTTAAAGCGTCAGATCCGATTTGGGTTCCATCAAAAAAACCGGCGGATTTGTCACCGACGGACCGTTCCTTTATAAATGCTCCGACGGGAGACTTATTATGATCTGGTCGAGCTTTGGCAATAACGGATATGTCGAAGCGGTAGCATATTCTGAGGACGGCACTGTAAACGGAAACTGGAAGCATTGCGAAAAGACGTTATCAGCCGTGAATGGCGGTCACGGAATGATATTCAAAGACTTTGACGGAAAACTGCTTTTTACAATGCATTATCCTAATGAACCTTACGGAGCGGAAAGAGCTAAGATCATGAAAATAGAAGAAATTTCCGATGAACCGTATTTGAAAATAATTTAATTAAATGCGAGAACCACCCCCTGATTTCTTTTAACTTTAAAAGAATCTGTATAAAATAATATTTGGGAATATTTTTGTTGATTTTAATGTGTTATTGCGGTATAATTATCATGTAGAGAAAGATAGGCGGTTTTTTGGCTCAAATATCCGATTTCGCCCAGTTCTTTTTCGGACACGAATGACAAGATTGACAAACCTATTCCAAATGTAAAATGGAGTAGGTTTGTTTCTCTTTTTAGGGACTTTTTGAGGTAATCCTACCTGTTTCAACATAATTTCTAATTAAAATATCGCATAATTACAATGCAAACCTAAAATTATTTGGGTTTGCTTATTTTTTACATGATAACATAAAAATAAGTGGGAATTGGATTTTGCAAATCCGCAAACCATTATTCTTCAAAACATAAAAATATGTTGAATTAAAAAGGAGTTAGTGTTATGAAAATTATTTATGGTTATCAAGTTGTAGGCGTCATGATTTGCATCAAAGAAGATGAAGCAAAAGTTATTTCTTTGATTTATAATATGTACATTGCAGGAAACAGTCTTAGAAAAATTTCTGCAGAACTTTTGAGTCGGGGTATTAAATCGCCATCTGGTAATACGAAATGGTCAGCGCAATATATAGATAATATTTTATCAAGCAAGAAGTATATTGATATTGTTACGATTGAAAAGTTTTTTGCGGCTTGTTTTGAAAGAGAAAGCCGTTCAAGAAAATGATTCAAATTGAGTCCATTCCTTTTTGCTGATTTTTATGATATAATATCACAAAAGAGGAAGTGAACTTATGAATTTTGATTTTTACGGTAACGCTGTTGAAGAATACATGGCTGGCTATTCAGAAATGACTAAAAGCACATTAAAGAAAGCGAAAGCATCTGATGATGAATTGATTTTATGATTCAGAATGAGAGAAAAACTCTTGAAAGGCTTTTGGAGACTAACAAAAAATATGCTCAGCTAATTATGGATCTGCGTATATACCGTGCAAATGAATTATGCAATATGATTTCGCTTACACAGTTTGCACGTAGAAAAAATGAAGAGAATCCTGGTTATGTGATTCAATCTTGGCTGCGTGATAGAAACACGATTGAATTTCTACGCTTGTGGGAGAAAGAATACAATTCGTATAATTTCAATGACGAAGCAGCAATTAAGCTTATTAATCGAACCCATGAACCGTCATTTATCCTGACTGCAAAGGTATGGATTAGTGAAACTAAAGCAAGAGGTATCCAATCAAAACAGGGTGCAAATTGCGGAACATTTGCAACTGAACAAATAGCTGTTGATTTTATTACATGGCTGTATCCGGAAAAAAGATACGAATTGATGAAGTTAATTTCAATGCGCATGAATTTATTTGATCAATAAGCAATCTGTTTTAACTATTTCTTAGATTGTATCATTAGTTGTCCTCAAAAAATGAAGGAAAGGTGTATTCCGATGTTTGGCTCTGATAAACCGATTGAAAATATAAAAAATGATAAATTAAATAGAAAAGATTTTTCTCAACAACTTGCACATGCTATTCTATCATATAACCTGCAAGAGATACCGTTCATTGCCGCAACGATACAGGCAAGTGCCTCTTTCGGGATATTTGATAAGTTCAAACTCGCTCGGCTCAACCTGCAGAGCGTCCATATACTCCTTCGGATTAATCTGTCCTGCATTGAAGAGGAACTGGTGTGTAGGAATACTGAACAGCGGCTTTGTGTACTCACGGATAAACGAGGTGATACATTTATGCTGAAAAAAATCATATCCATACTGATTACAGCGGCTTTTTTAAGCGGATGCAGATCTTCAAAGGATATTAACAACACATCAAACAATGTTACTTATTCGTCATACGCTGAAAGCACTGTTTCTGAAATAACGGACAGCGGAACCGACAATAAACCGACCGAAACATATACTGTTTCGCAGGGTGACAACTGTTCGGAAAATCTTTCAAATGAGGAACGCAAACCAAATAACACGGAAAGCAGCAAAAAAGAGGAAACCAAAACCACTTCAAAAACGGTTATTTCCCGTGAATCCTCTACTACTTCGGATGATGTTAAAAGCAATTCATCAAATGAAGAGCTTTTGATAAATGACTCTGTTTGGATTTCAAACAGAGTTTTAGAAATTCTCAATTCGGAAAGAGAGACGATAGGAAAAAACCGGAGAACTGCCCTGCCGGGACTTAGAGAGATTGCTGTATTCAGGGCAAACCAATTAGTTACCCAATTTTCTCATTCGTGGAAAGATGATAACGGAAAGATATGGGACGGCGCGCGGTATGCCGCAACTCTTTTTAAGTACGGAAAATATTTTGATTGGGCACAGGTCGGCTGTCCGGAGCTTACATCACAAAATTATTATTCATACGGAGGTGGTGAGAACATTTATTGCGGCGGAATCGCGTTTAGACCGAAAGAAGAAATAGCGCAAAGTATAGTGGATCGTTTTAAGTCAAGCACAGAACATTGGAATTCACTTATGAGCAATAATTATAATTACGACGGTATTGGCGTTGTGTTTAATAACGACATGGTATATTGCAGCATCAATTCCTCATATGAAAATTACGGATAAAACCGAATAATTAAATTTTAAGCTATCTGCATTGCGCAGGTAGCTTTTTTTATTTGTTGCGATCGCTTATCTTTCGTGCTGAACATTAGAAATTAACAGAAAGGAAAAGAAAAATGAAAATTATTAAAGGCTTTGTTGCGCTGCTTATTTCATTGAATATTATGTTTGGTGTAATAGTTATGGCGGCGCCGGCTCCCGCAGTCGGCACTACATGCTATGTTGACACAAAGAATTCATGTGTAAGCAGTTCAACCGGAAAAACCTATAAAGCCGGTGATTCCATTAAGTATATGACCGTAAGAAATAACGGAACGGTTTGCTACTGTATAGAACCCGGCGTAGGATTTACACGAACATTTTACAGGGTGTCAAAACCGACAGATAACTCAACTTGGCTGAAAATGTCTGCGGCTGTCCGCGAAAGCGTTGCGCTGACAGCAATGTTTGGATTTCCGTCGTGTACTGCCGCTCAATTAGGCGTATCTTCAAATCATGACGCGTATGCGGCGACGCAGGCTATTATATGGGAATACATTATCGGGGAACGCACCGATCCGAGCCAGGCTATGGGGAAAAGAGGTCAAGGTCTTAAAGGCACGCCTGCTGAAACGGCATATTGGAACATCCTCTCTAAAATAAGAACATATAAGTCTGATAAGAGGTATACGGCGACAGCCGAAACCAGTACGGAGCTGTTTGTTCTTACAACGGCGTCTGCTTCTACGGAACAGGGACTTTTGTATTATACCGGAAAGCCCCCGGAATATGTAGAAAGCAAAGGCTCCATCGCAGTATACAAAACCGGAAGTGACGCAAGAAAACTTGCCGGCGCATATTTTAAGGTTACTAATGTGGCGGACAGAAATCAGTCATACATTCTCGGTCCGACAAACGCTGACGGGTATGCTTCGTTAGGGGATGTTGTTTACGGAACATACGAGGTGGTTGAAACGGTCTTCCCGAACGGATATTATGCGGGAGATTACCGTACAAGCTGGACGGTTGTTCTGGATGACTCTGCTCCAAACGGCACAGTAGTAATAAATGCCGTTAAACAAACAGCAGGCCCGCTGACCCTTTCGTTCGATACACACGGCTTTATGCTAATTGAGGCAAATCAAAGCAAGTATTGTATCGGTCCGAGAGGTCCTGTCAGGATTACCGTGTCCGAAGAAAAGAAGGAAAAGAAAACCCGTGCCAAATCAACTAAATCCAAAGTTGCGGCAAGAGCTGCAGCGTAATATGAAAGGAAAAAGTTTATGTTAAGAACAAAAATGAATGCCGTAATTTCCGAAGTATCAGACAGCCTTGCTGAGCGTGATGAGCTTATACATACTATTGCGCTGGCTTTGCTTACAAGGAAAAACCTATTTGTACTCGGTGACCCCGGACAAGCAAAATCCCAGGCGATTGACAGATTCCGCTCACACATTACCGACGCAAAGCAGTTCGACGTGCTTATGAGCAAGGGTATCGACCAAGAGCAGTTATTCGGCAGGCTTGATCTTGCCAGCATTATCCCCGGTCACATCTCTAATTCGCGTCTTAATAACGATGAAAAGTATCGTGAAATGCGCGATAAGTTAAAAGCGCTTATGGAAAGCGAGGAAACCGATTCGTACTACATAAATCTCGGAGAGATGTGCGGAATAATGAGCAGATATCAGGCTTCACTTGCCTTATATAATCAAGGCAACCCCGAAATACTGACCGAGGGTAAAATCCCCGATAGCCATATTTGTTTCTTGGACGAGCTGTTCAAGGCAAATGACGGTGTACTCAACAGCTTGCTTAAAGCACTTAACGAGCGCAAATACACCAATGAGGGCGTAACAACCGATATTCCGGTTATCAGCTTCTTTTCCGCATCTAACGAAATTCCGAATTTCAATAATCCGGAGGAAAAGTGTCTGCGTGCTTTGTATGACAGATTTGATTTTAAGGTATGCACCCGCAATGTCGAGAACAGAAGCAATCGAATGAAAATCCTAAAAGCCAAAGAGAACGGCACCGACTGTTATATTGGTACCACATTTACGCTTGATGAGCTATGGTACATGCAGGACGAAGTTAAGGCGGTTACAGTCCCCAATAGTATTTATGAGATTACCGATAACATTCTCTGCGAACTGCGTCGCAAGGAAATCTCTGTTTCTGACCGTAGCTACTTCAATTTTGCGCCTGTTGCAAAGGCGGAGGCATGGTTAAACGGCAGAGATACGGTTGAACCCACAGATCTTATGGTACTTGTCAATTATCTTTGGAATAAGCCCGATGAATATGCGACTGTTCGTGAAACTATCGAAAAGCTGATTACTAATCCGCTTGGAGATAAGCTTGACGCGCTGTTGGCAAAAGCGCACGAACTCCGCAAGACCTTTGAGGCTGAAACGGACAAAAACAAGGCTCTGCTCAGTTTCCGCAATAACATTGTTGCTGTGTATGACGGCGCCGAAGCATTAAAAGCGGATATATCTGAAAACGATCCGGCGCTTTCCTCAATTGAGGGTATGCTCGATTCAATAGAGACTATCAACCGCGAAGTTCATAATCAGACCCGCTTTACATATCTGCCTCTTGCAGAGCTTAAAGCGATGAAGACCGGTTCTTGAATCATTAAAATATGAAAGGGCTTGAATTATTATGTTAAACAGTTGTAATTTTACGGGAAGATTTACCGCAGACCCCGAACTCCGCACTACACAAAGCGATATATCCGTTACCGGGTTTTCTTTAGCGGTTCAGAGAAATTACAAGGTGAATGACGAATATCCTACGGATTTTCTGAATTTTGTTGCGTGGAGAGGTACGGCGGAATTTATCTGCAAGCATTTTCGTAAAGGTAATCTAATTACTGTTGAGGGTAGTCTTGAAACCCGTAAATATACCGACAAGGACGGCAATAACCGCACCGCCTTTGAAGTAAAGGTTGACCGCGCTCATTTCTGCGAAAGTGACGGAAGCCGCCAAAGCAATAAAAATGGCAACAATCCTCCCGCAGCAGAATCTGTAGGCGGATTTGCCCCTGTATTCCCTAACACCACAGAAGGCTTTGTTGGTAGCGATGATGATCTTCCGTTCTAAGCTTATTATTCAATAACAGTTAAATAACCAAATTCCGCGGGCAGGTGAAAACTTGCCCGTAGGAACACCAAACAATACTTTTAAATCGGAGGATAATCTATGCGACGAATGGATAGATTCAATTATTACAGAGATTTATCACATGCGGATAAATCGCTGACAAAATTCCTTCTTGGGAGGCAGACACCTGCATCCAAAAGATTGCTGACCGCAACAAAACTTACTGACCTGATTTATCAGGGAATGTCTTTTGAAGATGTTTATTACAGAAAAGCAAAACCGGAGTATCCCGTGAATGCCGAAAACTTGGCTTCCGACCTCTTTACAGCGTTATTTTCACCTGTAATAAGGAAAAAAGATACGGATTATGTAAGTTTGCGGGAAAGGTATTTTAACAAGCCTGTTTTAGACAGTATTTTGACGGACGATCGCTTTGATACACTGAAAAAGCTATGTGAGGATAAAGAGCTTACTTCATATGAGGCAGCGTCAACCTTTGCAAAAACATTAAACGATTTGTTGGAAAGCAAACCCTTCAAAGCTAAGGTACAATACATTTTCATTATTGACCGACTTAATAGACAGATATCTGAAACTGCCGAGAAAATACAGCAATACAAAAGAAAACCGCAAACAAACACGGTGGATAAATTGTTGTCGCTGTATGAGCGCATTCATCAGAAATTAACGCAAATTGCCAATCTTGAAGCAAAACTTATGGAAGACGCTCTCTGCTATATTCAGAATATCGGTTCGGATATTAGCGATGCTCTTGAAAAAGCGGTAGAAAGAACGGCAGAAGTAAACTGCATTATGTCTGCTTGGGGCACCGATTCTGGCGAAATGAAAAATACACCTGCAAATAAGGAAATTCTGGAGTATGTTAAGAAAAGTGAGGAGCTTTTGAGGATAGCAAGGTCTTTAGGAAAATACAGAGAACTCATAACCGATAAACGGAAAAACGGCTTTGCTTACGGCAGAGGCGAGAAATACGATTTAACGCTCGGTAATGACATAAACAACTGTCTTTCTACGGAGCTTGCTCTCTTGGGTACTCCCGAAACCGAAATACTGTTTATGCGGAAGTATGAGCAAAAGCGTTTAGCTCAGTACCGTAAGCGAACAGAGATTATTAAGGGCAAGGGCGATATGATTGTTCTTGTTGATGAAAGCGGCAGTACCCGTAAAGTACAGGCGTGGGCAAAGGCTTTTGCGCTTAGCCTGCTGGATATTGCGGCAAGGGATAATCGCAAGTTCGCTATGGTACACTTCGCATCGGCAAATGAGGTTAAAACCGATCTTTTTGAGCCGGGGCGTTATACATCTGATGATGTAATCCGAGCCACAGAACAGTTCTTTGACGGCGGCACAGACTTTGAAGCGCCTCTGACCGAAGCTGTCAGGCTTATGGAAAAAGGATATGAAAATGCCGATATTACCATTATTACGGACGGTGAATGCCGAATTAGTGACGACTTTGCGGAAAAATTCAAAAACACAATGGCAAAGTACAAAGCGAGCGTTACGGGCATCCTTTTGGATAAGGACGGACCGTGCGGAAAAACTCTTGAGCCTTTCTGCGATAAAATTTATCACTCAAAGGAAATCACCGAGGATGAAATAGCACAGCAAATTTTAAAGCAAAAAGCTTCATAAGGTGGTAGAACAATGTTAAATATTATAATGTATGTACTGCTGAGCGTAGGACTTATTTACTTCAATTTTGTTCTCGGCAAATGGTATAGACTGGCTAAAAAGTATGATGTAGTTGCCAGGAATTTAATCAAGGAGGTAAATCGTGAGGATGGCTTTATTGCAAGCAATGTCATATTAAGCCCTCAAAATTTTCTGGAACTCGTGACAAGGGAGTGCTTTATTATTCATACTTCAAAACCTGTTATACAACAGATTGAGGAAATATTGGATGATTACAAGCTTCCGTTTGCCAGTTATGATCTTAAAGATGTGGATTTAGCATTATCTGCAGGAGTACCTATCGTTCTTGTTGACTGCTGCGATACAGACGAAAACTTTCAGCCGATTATAAGCCACCGTTGGTTTCAAATTCCTATCAAGTTAAGTAACAGCAAGGAGGAATAATATGGGCAGCGGTTCAATGAAACGTAAATCCTACACAACCAAAACCGGCTATTATCTTACGAAGGATTTTGATGTAAAAGTCGGCGGCGAGTTTCACTTTCTATTAACGCCCTTGCATGGCAATAATAATGAGCGATTCTTCTATGTTGAAGAAAATCTTGACGGCACTTATACCGTTGAGGGAGAATGTTATATCATTACAGATGAAGAAAGCTTAAAGCGTCATAAAAGAGACGTTAAAAAGGAATTAAAAAATAAGCCTATTTGGTACTACCACATCGACAAAAACAGAACAGTAATCCGCAAGGAAAAGCACATAAGCCCATAAAAACCAAACACCCCGCCTGTGTCCGTTAGGATACAAGCAGGGTGTATTTTTTAAATGTCCATTATTTTATTCATATCAACAAGAATAATATTAGGATCGGTTTCGGCTTCTTTAAGAACGGCATCGGTAAATCCTACTTTTGTAAATAATACAAACCATGTATTATCACGCTTCTTGTTAAATATATCTGCATTTTCTTTGAGCTCATTTAAAACGCTCAAATCCGTTTTTTCGTTACGCCATTTACACTCACAGATGAGATAATCCTTACCGTCATTGGCAATAAGATCTATCTCTACCTGCTTATGTGTTTGGGGATTTGTACCCCACCATCTACCAATAGAAGTGAACAGGAACGGCAGGTTTGCGTTTGCATTTTGTGCTGTCAGATAATCAGAGCAAATTTTCTCGAATACAAGTCCCATATAACTGCTGTAATTAGGTTCAATTCGCTTTTCCCAGATAGCTTGCTGAGCACCTGTTTCTACAAGTGTTCTGTTGCTAAAGACATAGCGATACCAAAAACGGAACATAAAGTCCGAAATACCGTAAATCGTTTTTCTTGAAGACTCTTTTTCGCCAAAAGGTGTTTCTTTGTATAGGATACCTAACTCACATAAAGTCTTAATATATTTAAGACACTTTGCGCTGTCTTCGCCTATTTTTGTAGAAATCTCGTTAGACTTGGTATATCCTCCGGCAATGGCTTCAATGATTGCACTATAAACTCCGGGTTCTTGAACTTCTTGCCTTAATAAAAGCAAAGGCTCTTCGTATAAATAGGCAGTCACTCTTAAAAATGATCTTTTAATATTTTCTTCAAATGAGCTGCTGAGTTGAATTTGTTGAAGATATAGCGGTGTACCGCCAAATGCGCCGTATAATTTCAGTTTATCCTCATTTGAAAAACCGTCAAGGAACCGCATACTTGTCTGATAACTAAACGGTTTCATATGAAGTTGTCCTGTGCGTCTTCCAAATAAAGGACTTTTAGAGCCGAGAACTTCTTTTTCCATAAATCCCATATAGCTGCCGCATAGAACCATAAACAACCTGCCGTTTTTAAGTTTATGATCAATTAAATGCTGCATTTCCGAAAGCAATGCTTTATTTTTCTTGACGAGATACGGGAACTCATCTATAACAAGAATCAGACGCTTATCTTTTTGCCGTTCATCAATATATGACAAAGCATTTCCCCAAGAGGAAAATGGCTCCAAATAGTCTTCACCGTAAAAATTAAAAACAAGTTGTGAAAACTTCTCGAGATTAAGTTTGTTATTGCTTTGCTCTGATGAATAGAAAATAGTATCTTTGCCCTTGCAGAACTCATTTAAAAGCGTTGTTTTGCCTACGCGTCTGCGACCGTATAATACGAATAATTGGAATTTGTCTTGAACATATAAGTCATTAAGTTCTGCAAGTTCCTTTTCTCTGCCGATAAAAACCTCTTGCATATTTATACTCCTTTCCTATAATTAACTTTCAAGTAATTAACTCTAAAGTTAATTATAATGATTTTTGCTGCTTTTGTCAAGTTCTTATGCTTGCTTTGCAAAAAAATATAAGGGACGCCGCCAACCCCTTAGCGACGCCCCGATTAAAAAGGACAAGTTTATTATATGCATTTGCATTTACCTTGTCAAGTTTTAAAGGCGGTTTTTGCAAATTTATTTTTATTCCGAATAATCTAAGAATTAAAGGTGTTGACAAAATGCTTTTTCCTTTGTATAATATAAGTGTTCTTAGGTTTGATTGAAGTTCCCCTCGGGGGACATAGGTTTGATGCACAAGGTCGGATTACTCTTAACGGGATAATTCCGCCTTTTTTATTTTATGCAAAGAACGATAACTGAATAAATCCAATCGGTAATTACAAGAATTGACCGGCTCTAACTCTTCGGAGATGGGGCCGGTCTTTTTTTGTTTTACAAATAAAAAAACAGAAAGGACGACCCCAAAATCATGAGAGAAAACAACCCTCTGAACGACTTTTTGGAAATGGAGGAAAACGGCAGCGAGTCTTTTGCAGACTTCCCATTTGGTGCCCCTTCACCTCAGACTGTTGTTCAAAATGCCCCGGCACAACCCCCTGCGCCTGCAATACAGGTACAGCCCACAGTTCAAGCTCCTGTATCGCAAACGCCACAACAGACGGCACAGCCTATGCAACCGCCCGCTCAAAATGCAGCCCCTGCACCTGCGGTTCCTCAAGAATCTTTGTTTGAAGCAGCAGTTGCACAAACGCCTATTGCAGCACAGGCGCCCACAGTTCAGGCACCTGCATCATCGACGCCCGTTGCACCGGCTCCCGTCACAAATCCCCCTGCCGAAGCCCCGATTCAGCAGACCATTGCCGAAGCAGCAGATCCGTTTGCCGCTGCTCTCGCATCTGCAAAGGCTCAGAGTGAAAACCGTTTGGTTGAAAGCTGCGTAAATCGTGAAGCTATCTTTAGCTATGGCAAGGCAAAAGAACCGATTACCGACCGTGACTTCACCTTTGAAGATCTCCGCGAAAAGTACGAAAGCGACTTCCCGGAGTTAGCCGAGAGCAAAAAGGTTGAGTGGACCGTTACCTATGGCAAGGAAAGCAAAACCATTAACAATCCCGGCTCTGATAAGATTTATGAAATTAAGGCGGAAATCGAAAAATCCAAAAAGTTTTTAGACGGTATCAAAAAGGCAAAAAGCGATACCGATAGGAATCCCGAATGCATTGTTAAGCCGCGTATCAAGGCTCAAAGCAAGGGCAAAGTTATTCCGTTGTCTTCGTATAAGGAATTTTGCACAACCCTTGACGACGCCCGCAAAAGCGATAAGGCTATTGTACTCCTCCCGTCCTCAGACGGGAGGCTCTATCAAATGCGAAAAACGCCTGTCGGGACTTTCACAGCCCCGGCAGGCAAACTGCCGGAGTTTCCCGATATCATTCCGGGATTTCAAATGACCGTCCCCAAAATTCCTATGTATTTATTGTTATTTATTTGGGATTTTTTTGCGGGACTGTCTGAAATATACACTCTGGAAGCGCTGGTACATATCCTTTATGATACAAAGCGTAACAAGTACACCGTTCGGATACCAAAGCAAAAGCTAACCCACACAAGCGTTGATTGCGTTATGGAAGAAGATTATCCCGAACATATGATTCATGTAATGGATATTCATTCCCATAATGTAATGCCCGCAGAATTTTCAACTGTTGATGACGAGGATGAGAAACCTACGCGGCTTTATGCCGTTATGGGCAGGCTGGATAGGGTTTTACCGGATATTACGGTAAGAGCAAGCTGCGGCGGGAAATTTATTCCCGTAGAACCCGCAGATGTGTTCGATATCAAGTCCACATCGTTCCCGCATCCGAAAATCTGGGATGAAAAGATTGAATTGCCGAAACCGGAAGACATATTAACATTGCCTGCACCAAAGCCGAAATCAAAATTTCGCTTTTGGCGAACAGGAGATAAAATATGAGATATTCATGTACCGCACCTGTTAAAATCATCGTTATCGGCGCAGGAGGTACAGGCGGATATGTCATACCGCATTTATACCGTTTAGGTTATGCGTCTCGCCGCCAAGTGCGTATTATAGTTTGCGACGGCGATGTAGTTGAACAGAAAAACCTTATTCGTCAGAATTTCATAGCACAAGACATAGGCAGAAACAAGGCTCAGGTACAAGCGGAACGATATTCAGCCGCTTTTGGAATTGAGTGTGAGTATAAGCCGGATTTTATCGAAAACGATGAGGAACTTTTCAATTTGACATTGCCGGACTTTTATGCAAAACCGTTTTCCGGAATCTCTGAGACACAAAAGGTTATTCTGCTCGGATGCGTTGATAATAACAAATCCAGACAGATGTGCCACCGTGTTTTTAACCGACAAAAAGATTTAATCTATATTGATTCGGGAAACGGCGAACATATCGGTCAGGTTGTATGCGGAGTGCGTCAGAACGGCAAAACCACCTACAAGCCCGTTGGATCTCTCTATCCGGATATTTTGGAGGAAGAAGATAAATTTCCCTCGGAATTATCCTGTGCCGAAAGAACCGTATCGGCACCGCAATCGGTTACTGCAAATCTTACCGCTGCTTCGGCTTTGGTCGGATTTTTATATAACCTCTTGATTGTAGGCAAAATGAATACTCGGTACGTTACTTTTTCATCCAAGCAGATCAATATGCGAGCAGAAATCACAAAAAAACGCAAGAAAAAATCAATCCCAAAACCCGTTTTGGAAAGGACTAAATCATTATGAAAGTACGCAACCTTATAATTTCTTATGATGAGCACAAATGCCGTATCGGAGAACAGAACGGTACACTTAAAACCATAAGCATTGTGGAAACTCTGCCGGGCGGTAAAAAGAAAACCGTTCATTCGGATATCCGCTTTGAGTCCCGGGACAAAAGGCAGGAATATAGAACCTTGTTAAAGCTTTTCAGACGCTCTCAGGCGGACGCTGAAAGGAGGGCTGCCTGATGGGACGAGGATATTGGCTGCCGCCTCAGCATGATAATCTGACTGCCTCTGACGGCTTTTATATAGACAGTTCGGCAGTATATGCCGACGGTATATCTGCCGGTTGGAATAAACTGTTGGATTCCGTATCGGAAAGGCTCATTTTCAGAGAAAAAACCTTTAACAAGTTTTGTGACTGGAAAACCTGCGATTTGGGACAAAGCTATTTTGTTTTGCTCTGCAATCGACATGTAGAGGTTATCGCGGAGGACGCTGACGGATATGTTGCAGTATATGTCATTATTCCCGAAACCTGTGAAGCCCCCGGCTTTGCTAAGCGTTCTTTTCCCCGTTATCTTGCCTTGCTTAAAGAAACACTGATCGAATTGTATCCCGGAGCTGTATCCAAACGGCTAAACTCCCAGCATATCGAAAAGGTTGGTTAAATCTTTTAGACTGCATTTGATATGCGGTCTTTTTTAATGGAGGAAATTATGCTAATCGACTTTGAATGTTTAACTCTTGAAATCACAAGGCGCTGTGGTATGAAATGTGCGCACTGTATGCGCGGTGAACCCCAGGATGTTCAGATAGACTTTGATGTAATTCAAACCCTTTGCAAAAAGGTGGGGCGTATAGACCATCTTAACATCACCGGCGGCGAACCCTCTTTAGAACCGAATGCACTGCGATATTTTCTTTTTTATCTTAAAAACTATAATTGCAGGATCGGATCTTTTTTCTGTGCAACGAATGCACAAAGATATTCTAAAGAATTTGCGGATATTCTGACCGATTTCTACCACTACTGTGAGCACCCTGAATGTTGTATGCTGACAATAAGCGTTGACCAGTTTCATTCCGAGGCTGATCCGTTAGCTATGCAAGAATACAGAAAACTTCCTTTTTATAACCCTATCAATGAAAAAGGGAATATCCCCGGGAGCAATATTTTGGATGAAGGCAGAGCAAGCGATAATGGAATCGGAATGTTTTCCATGCCGATAAGTCAGTATATTTACGATGTCAAACCGGAGGCAGATCGGGTAAGGGTCGGAGATAGGTTGTATATCAATGTTTTCGGTGATGTTCTCCTTGACGCAGATATGAGTTATCTCAGACAGGAGAATGAAAGCATAGGTAATATTTTGTCGCAATCACTACTGGAAATCATAATGGCTAATACCTTTAAGATTCCGGAACATTGGCACATTCCCGACGAACATGAAATCTACTGTATTCATATAACTGCCGACAGGAATATCTTTGTTAATGCTACCTTTTGGTGCCACAACTGCGGCACTACCGGGAATGCGGTTACACTCTATGCGGATTTCAACCCTGAAGGCCGTAGGCTGACAAACGCCGAGGCATATCACGAGCTGCTCCGTCATCCGGATGTTCGCTGCGATGAAGTCCCGGATACTGCAAGTGATTACCGAACCTTACAGATAAGACCGCTGCATGAGCGCAGTCAGATTTATCTTGCTTTTCTAAGCTTACTTGATTTAGAGGAAAAACACCTCCGCAATTTGCTCAGCAGGGGACTTTCCAAAGAAATCATAGACGGAAATATGTATAGAAGTATTCCTACCGACCCGTCAAAGCGAAGAAAAGTAATAAACGAACTGTCAGGTCAGTTTGATCTTTCAGGCATTCCCGGCTTTTATACCAAAAACAACAGATGGCAAATAGCAAACTGTCGCTACAGCGGTATTCTGATTCCCGTATGCGATATGAATAATCAAATACAGGGATTACAAATTCGTTTTGATGATCCGCCGCCAAAGATCATAGAAAAATCGGACGGCACCAAAATTAAGAAAAACGGTGAACGTTTCCGTTGGTTTTCTACAGGCGGTGAGTATTACGAGAACGGAACCGGAATATCCAGCTATATTCATGTTGTAGGCGACATAAAATGCGATACATTACATCTGACCGAGGGACCGATGAAAGCGGATATTGCAAGCTATCTGGCGGAGGGTGAACTCTTTATAGGGCTTACCGGAGTTCAGAATGTGCGGTATCTCGCAGAGGTTGTGAGGGCGCTCCATCCAAAGCGGATAGTCGAGTGCATTGATATGGATGTTCGCACCAACCCCCATGTTCAGCGCGCTCAATCTAAAATCCGTTCTATCTGTATGCCTCTATGCGAGGACTATCGGACATTTACTTGGCCGAAAGAACAGAAAGGAATCGATGATTGGCGTGCGACTTGTTCTACAACAATTTTAATAGTGCGATTTGCGCTATTAAACAAAATGTGGCAATAACATATTTTTGTTATTGAACTGATAATTTGAAAGGCGGAATGACGGGGTAACGCCCTGAAACGCCTTCCCTGATACTCCGATTAGCATATATAAACGAAAGTTACTATGTTAAAAGCTCGGTGAAGTCGGTTGAAAGAAACCGTAAAAAGAAATATATTTTCTTTACGAAAGCTATCTCAGAAAGATGGTGTTTCCGACAGACCGGGGGTCTATAAAATATCTATGGTGAGAATGTTAATATATAACTGACGAACTTGCGAATGTACGGGTCTAAACGTCGAACATATAGAAATGTATGTACCATTATAGATGGTGTCAGTGTGGATTAGTAAAAATGTTAGTTATGAAAGTCCATAATATGTTACAGGCATATTCAAGCTGACAGGCTCAAAGCAAGCGCCTAAGGATATATGTAAAGATAGAATTATCGGAACAAGGAAAGGTATTGGTGTTCTATCTAAGAACATTGCAAACGAAGAAAATAAGTTGCTTAACCAATGCTGAAAAGTAGTGGTCGAACTGTTGATAACTCAGTAATTTGAGTAGTAGGAATGGCCACAAGTCGGTACATTGATAATTAAAAAGTTATAAATCATTACAGGATTACGAGTAAGACAAAAAGGGTCACTCACCCAAGAAAGGAGAGTGATGCCTGTGCCAAAAGAAAAACACAGCAAAATCCTATGTGTTGACGATTTGCGTCACGCCGAATACTATCAAATGCAAAAAAGTTTTGATGAACTGTATAGCAAAAGCAAAAACAACGAAATATTTACCGACCTAATGGAGTTAATATTAGCGAGGGAAAATATATTATTGGCATACAGAAACATTAAGACTAATCAAGGAAGTAAAACGGCAGGTACAGACGGTTTAACTATAAATGATATTGGAAAGTTATCACCTGAAGATGTTGTTTATAAAGTCAATTATATTTTGTGCGGTTCACCGCACGGATATAGACCAAAACCCGTAAGGCGCAAAGATATTCCAAAGCCTAACGGTTCATTAAGACCGCTTGGTATTCCCTGTATATGGGACAGATTAGTACAACAATGTATTAAGCAGGTTATGGAGCCTATATGTGAAGCAAAATTCAGCGATAACAGTTATGGCTTCCGACCTATGCGCAGCGTTGAAAACGCTATATCAAAAGTGCAAAATCTTATGCATTGGTCTAATCTTCATTATGTGGTTGAATTTGATATTAAAGGTTTTTTTGATAATGTCAATCATTCTAAACTTATTCGTCAAATTTGGGCAATGGGTATCAGAGATACCCGATTGATTTATATTATACGCCAAATACTTAAAGCCCCTATTCGTATGTCTGACGGAAGTACAATAACACCAATCAAAGGTACTCCGCAAGGCGGAATAATTTCTCCGTTACTTGCAAATATAGTTTTAAATGAACTTGACCATTGGATTGAAAGCCAATGGCAAGAAAACCCCATAGCATTAAAACATATTCGTGACAGAGGAACAAAGGGAGTGGATAAGAGCAATGGATATACTATAATGAAAAAGACAAATTTGAAAGAAATGTTTGAGGTTAGATATGCTGATGATTTTCGGGTTTTCTGCCGTACTAAATCAACCGCGGAAAAGGTGAAAATTGCAATTACGCAATGGTTATCTGAACGGTTAAGGTTAGAAATATCTCAAGAGAAAACCCGTGTTGTAAATCTAAAGCGACATTATTCGGAATTTCTCGGCTTCAAAATCAAAGTCAAACCAAAGGGAAAGGAATATGGTCGAAACAGATATGTAGTGAGTTCTTATATGTGTGACAAGGCTCTTAAAAATGCTAAACAAAAGTTGGTTAAGCAGGCCAAGCAGATTGCCAAACCTGTAGGAAACAGACGAGAGGATATTGAAATCAGTACATACAACAGTATGGTGTTAGGTATTCAAAATTACTATCGCATTGCAATGGGAATAAACCACGATTGCAGGGTTCTGCATAGAGCAGTTATGACTGTTTTCACAAACAGGCTTCTTGGCGGTAATAGGCTCACAAAAGACAGAAACAAAGGAAGAAAACTTACTAAAACAGAATTAGAAAGATTTGGTAAATCTTCTATGCTGCGTTTTAGTAAGAGTTGCGGATTACCCATATATCCGATAGGATATGTTCAGCATAAAAACCCTATGGGTAAAAAGCGAACCGATAATCCATATACGCCTGAGGGCAGGAGTGGAAAACATAATAAGTTGCAGATAAATACACATTTAATGCAGGATATTATGTTACAGCCTCAATATGGAAAAAGTGTTGAATATGCAGACAATCGAATTTCTTTGTTCTCTGCCCAATGGGGCAAATGTGCAGTCACAGGTAAATCTTTCGAAATACTTGAAGATATACATTGTCACCATAAAAAGCCCAAATGCGACGGCGGTACTGATAAATATGCAAATTTGGTTTTAATACTTAAACCTGTGCATAGGCTTATTCACGCCACCACCGAAGAAACTATTCAAAAATACTTAACCTTACTTAATCTCAATAATACACAAATTCAAAAAGTGAATAAGCTACGAGAATTAGCAGGAAATGAGCCGATAAAATAATTCAGTTTTTCTAATGGGATTTATTAAACTTTTTATGAAATGTATCGATGGAACGCCGTGTGCGGTGAAAGTCGCACGCACGGTGTGGAGTGGGGGAAAAGTCTGAGATAATATCAGGGACTTACCTATCACTATTTTTATTTGAGAAGTTAAAGCGTGAACGCGGGCTTATATCATAATTTAGGAGAAAGCAATATGAACATAATCCTTGAATGTTACACTTGCCGGAAGGAACAGGCGGCAGAGGTAAATCAAGAACCGTCATTGGCTGTTGAACTGTGTGGAATTGCAGATTCTATCGGTTGGAAATCTTTACTGAATTTTAGAACCTGCAAAGCATATGTGTTTTGTTGTGACGAATGTTATAACAAACAATTTACCCGTTCGGGAAATTTGAGAAAAAAGATGTTCAGATTACCTAAAGGAAAAAACATATGAATAACGCAGTAAAAACAAAGCTGAAAAAGAAAAACTATCAACCTTATCCCGGTTTTTACGACCTACGGATATTCCGTCTCAACCCCAGAGAATTCTTCGCAGCATGGAGAATACAGGCGTATCTGTATCGCGTTTCAAAACAAAGAGAATATTACAAACGCTATGCTCCGTACCAATGGGAGCAAATAAAAGACTTAGCGGCACAGCTCCAAATGTTTTTGCTGCCGAGACTTAAAGCCGACGAAACATTAAGGTAACTCTAACAATGAAAATTGAAAGGACAAACAATATGAAAAACATGAATAGCCTTATGGCGGTAAATCAAAATTCCGAGGGTATAATCGGAAAGTTTTTTTACTACTCAACCTCAAGTATTTTAATTCCTAAGACCAAGTTTATCGAAATAGGACAGGCATTCGGATTACCGAAATTTAAACCGGCAAAGGAATCCAAAGCCGGCGCATATCGTTGTGCAACTACTGCATTAAAAGAGCGTATTACCGTAAAGGACGCTAACGGCAAACCGCACGAGTACCGTATTTATTGCAGGGACAACAAGAAAGACAATGCCCAGTTCATAACACGGGAGCTTGTAAAGGAAACGCCGAACTCAAAAACAAATGAGTATAAAAAACTTGCCAACATCTGTTTTGACAGAGAGAATGAAGTTGTCTTTATCGAAAACGAGATATTTGACGCTGATGTTGATGTTCGTAAATACTGCTCGTTAGCACAGGAGTTATATGAGCGTTACTGCAACTGTTATACCTCTGATCAGGTGGATGCGGTTATCGACGATATGCTCCGGCGTATGCAGGCAAACGATATCAATATCAAGGGCAATTTGTTCTTTATCCCTAAACAGTATCTATCGCTGTTAAATTTGCTGGAGGATTATATTGAAGCTATAAGCAAAGAAAATCTCAGCAGCAGTATGGTTCACAGTAACAGTATGTTTGTAGTTGACGATGAAAGGCAGCGCCAGAAAATGACCGATGAATTTTATCTCAATTATAAAAAAGATATTGAATTTTACAGGGAGCGTATCCAGCACTTCATTGACGGCGGTTGCGATTCTCCGGCAGTTATCAAGCGTTGGATGCAAAAAATCAATGCTTTGCAGATGAAGAAAAGAACCTATGAGGAAATCTTACAGCGTCAGCTTGATGATCTTAACAGCGATTACGCAATGCTGCAGATGCAAGGACAGGAATTAGCGGTTCGTAATGTAAAAGAACAAACCCAACTTAATCTTGCTGCTTAGCTGCATAACAGAGGTGTGATAATGGATAAGGAATATATCGTCACCATCACAGAAGTGTTGCAGCGAAAGGTAAGAATAAAAGCGGCTGACAAGGAAAACGCAGAATATATTGTGGAGCAACAGTATTATAACCAAGAACATATTCTGAACGAAAATGACCTTACAGCACAATCTTTCAAAGCAAAAGCAGCATAAAAAAATAAGGGCTGCCGCAAGTGAGTTAAATCACAAGCGGCAGTCTTTTTTCGCTGGTGGTCGTCAAATCTTACGACAGATAAGGTTTTTGTTTCCTCAGAGATTTTTCGGGTGTTAGTGTAAAAATATTTTAAAGGATTTTTACCAATGCCGTAACCTGAATGTCTGTAAAAAAGCAAAAACGAAATTTGACAATTTTCTAAAAACGTGCTACAAGGATATTATATGAGATAAAAGGAAGGTTATCAAAATATGAATTATAAATTTGCAAAGTTGTGATGTGTAACGGACAAATCATAATCTATTTCTTGAACTTTTCGGGCTTTCACCGTATTTG
>OLSX01000744.1_pt1 | contig 32447 bp, 30 predicted proteins | sample 1673141 | NCBI WGS metagenome assembly OLSX01 (sample SAMEA3136759, study PRJEB25190) | human gut metagenome | biome: human gut; feature: human-associated habitat; material: faeces | place: Austria | collected 2013 | reverse complement strand
TTTGAAATCGAGAAATCGATATTTGTGGAGGTCGAAGTATGGGATTATTTGATAATTTTTTTAAAAAATTAATAAGAGAACAAAATGAAATTATAGGTGATAAAAATTCGCTTGTTACTCATGAAAATGTGACTAAAGATTATTTATCATATTTAAATGAATATATTGCTTTTGACATTGAAACAACTGGTTTAAATCGTACAAATGATAGAATTATTGAAATAGGTGCTGTGTTATATCAAAATGGGCAAATAAGTAACAAGTATGGTACATTAATACATTCTGTTAATCATATTCCCCAAAGTGCATCTAGAGTAAATCATATAACTGATGAAATGTTATTAAATGCACCAAGTGAAGAGCAAGCATATTTAGAAATTATAGATTTTATGAAAAATGCAATAAGTGGTGATGTTCCGTTGGTAGCACATAATGCGAGTTTTGATATTTCATTTTTAAAGAATACATTGGAAAGATTGGGATATAATGGAAATCTAAAATATATAGATACACTTGCTTTGTCAAAGAAAAAATTAAATTTATGCAATTACAAGCAACAAACAGTTGCGGATTTTTTCGGGATAGATAATAAAAATGCGCATAGAGCATTAGATGATGCAGAGACTTGTGGAATGATTTTTGCTAAATTATTAAAAGCAAATGACAAACAGTCTTTAATGAAAAAATATGATTATGAAAATGAAATAACTAATACTTTTGAAATTGGTGGATGCACAGTAACGACTCGTTTAAAAGGGGTTGATACAAGAACTTTGACTGAACGCTATGGTGCTGATACTGTAAAATCTTGGTATAGAAAAGTTGAAAATCCTAGTGATGAAATTATGGCATTTTGTTCAGTTGTTCAAAAGATAATAAAAGAAGCAGGGTTCGATACAAAAGACATACGTTTTTCTCAACATCAGTCAATTGTTAGATGTAACATATATTTAAATTTTTTTGCGTTTAAGTATGGTGGAAGACTAAGCTATATGATTGTTGATAAGAAATTCACAAAAAACAAAGATATAAAATTTGAGAATTGTACAAATTCAGATTTAACTCATGTAGATTCTTTGTGTAATGATTGTAATGGTGAGTTTGTTAGAATAAAACTTACTAATCCAAAAGATATAGAATTATTTTCTGATTATATCCTTTATGCATTTAAAAAAGGATATAAATGGTTAGACGAAACAAGAAAATTTCTAGGTGAAGATTTTGATATTTATCTAGCCCATAATACAAATATCGATGATTCTAAGCTTGACTTTTATATAGATTTATTTGATAAAGAAACTTCAGAAAAAGAAGTACAAAAGAAATTGTTAGAGCTAAAAAAGGAAAAATTAATGAAATCCGTGTCTGAATGTAGTGGGGTTAAGCCAATACAACCGTTCAAGCAAAAAAAAGAAGAACAAAAAGAGAATAAAAGAGCAGAAAAAAATCGTAATTCCAAGAGAAAACTTAGGCAATATGATGATGAAGGAAATTTACTTGCTGAATATAATATGCTAAAAGATGCTATTGATAAGACAGGTATCAACAGTAAAAGTATTAGAGATGCAGCAAATGGAAAACAAAAACATGCAGGAGGGTTTGTGTGGAGATATATTATTTTTGATGATGAAGGAAATGAAATATCATGATTATTAATGGTATCAAAATAATTAAATAAATTGGTTAAGGTATTATAATGGAAACTGATAATTGATTTAATATAGCATTACCTTTTGGTAGTGCTTTTCTTTTTGCCTGATTTAGAAAGGATGGTGATGTAATGGCAGAATTTAAATCTCAAGACGAGAAAACAAAACAGGCTTTTTCAATGATTGAGCAGGGAGTAAAGGATGTTTATTCTTCTGAATCTTTTAAACAGTATCTATCCTGTTTAAGTAAGTTTCATAGTTATTCCTTGAATAACACATTATTAATATTGTCGCAGAAGCCTGAGGCTAGTTTAGTAGCTGGTTATCGTGCCTGGCAGACAAATTTTAATCGTCATGTAAATAAGGGTGAAAAAGGATTGATGATTCTAGCTCCGGTTACAACAAAAGAAGATAGATTAATGAATAAACATGATGAGAATGGAAATGTGATTTTAGACGAGTCTGGAAATCCAATCCAGGAAATGCGTGTAGTCAATTTGACTCATTTTAAGACAACGACTGTCTTTGATATTTCACAAACTTCAGGAGATCCTCTTCCATCTTTAGTGCATGATTTGACAGGTTCTAGTAATGAAGTGAAAGCAATTATTCAAACTATTCAGTCTGTATGTACAATACCAATTGAATTTAAAACAGAAACTGAAGATCTTAGTTTTATGACAGGAGCTAAAGGGTATTATTCACCAAGGAAAGATAAGATTGTCATTAATAAAGATTTGGAGGATTTACAAACCGCAAAAACATTAATACATGAGTATGCTCATAGCATACTTCATAAAGAAACAGATAAAAATCAAAGCCAACGAGAAATTGAAGCAGAATCGTTGGCTTTTGTCATTTGTGATCATTTTGGAATTAATACTTCTGAATATTCATTTGGCTATATCGCGTCTTATGCTAACAAGGATTATAGTGAATTGAAATCTATTTTAGTGAACATTCAGAGTAAAGCACACGAAATGATTGAACTAATAGAACCTGTGTTTAAGGAGAATTTGCATATGCTAGAAAAGGAAAATCAATATATTACTCCAGTGGAAATGGAAGAATTGAATCATGATATTGTACTTAAAATTGCATCTGTGATGGAAAAGTATAAAGAAATTGTTTCAGATTCAAATATTACAACTTCAGATATTCATGAAACGATTGATCAAGAAATATCAAATCTATTGGCAGATAATAAAGAATATAAAGTACAAGATCATTTGTATCAGAATAATGAAGTCTATCAATTTGCTTTGCATAGTGCTTGTTATGATGCATTTATGAATGAAGAGTTTGATCCAAAACAATCCTGGTTTATGGATCATTCGATTGAAAAAAGAAACTATGAGCTATTCGAAAAAATAGCCAGTCCATTATTAACAAACAGTGCATATTATATGAAATATGGAACACCTAATTATATGGATTTAAATATCGAAATTATTGGGGATGATCGATTGGCTATGGCTCATAACTATGTTTTAAATGGGGATGTGATGGCTGATCCAGATGTTGAATTTACTGTTGATAAAAAGAACAGGATGCTATATCCACAAACCTATCAGCAGGATTCACTTCAATACTTTGAAAGAGTAGATGGGGATTCAAATCGTGCTCGAGAACTGAATCATTTTATGCATGAATGGCTCACAAATGTTGTTGATCAAAAGTATAAAGTACAAACTATTTATACGGAAGACAAAGAACTTTCTATCAAAGAAAATCCAAACGCTGTAAGAAACTTTTGTAAACAGAATGGTATAGGAATGATGGCGCCTAAACAAAAGGAGTTGGAAAAATGAGCAAAAAGTTTATTCGGAAATCGGTACTTGAAAATGTTAGGACACTATCGGCATTTGATTATTTAAATAACTATCATCCTTCACTATTAGTAAAAAATGGAAAGAAGGATTACTATCATAGAGAACATGAATCATTGCACTTTTCAAACGGAATGTGGTATTGGTGGTCGCAAGGTGTAGGTGGTACGACTGCATTGGATTATTTGATTGCTGTAGAAGGATATGATTTTAAAGAAGCGTGTAACTATTTAGCAAGTTTAATGAATATTAGTGATCCAGTTGTTACGTATTATCATAAAAAAGAAACTAAACCATTCGAGCTTCCTGAGAAAGATAAAAACAATAATTTAGTGATTCGTTATTTGTGTGAAACACGAAAAATAGATAGAGAAATTGTTGATTATTTTATTTCTAAAGGGATGCTTTATCAGTCAGCAAATTTTCGAAACGCTGTGTTTGTTGGATATGATGGTGATATGCCAGCTTATGCATTTAAGCGAAATATATTTAAAGATTTTAAATTAGAACATACAGGAAGTAATAAGGCGTTTAGTTTTAATTATCAAAATAAAGAAAGCAATGTTCTTCATGTTTTTGAAGCAGCCATTGATTTATTGTCTTACATGACACTATTAAAAATGGAAGATATTGATTACAAGTCTTTTAATTACTTATCTTTAGGTGGAGCTTGTGAAAAGATAGCAGCAAAGACGGAAGCTGATATGCCAATAGCATTAAAAGCCTTTTTAGAAAGAAATCCCAATGTTCAAATTATTGTTTTCCATTTGGATAATGATGAAGTAGGTAGAGGTGCAACACAAAAGATTATGATGATTGCAAGACGTAACTATCAATGTTTTGATAATCATCCTGTGATTTTTAAAGATGTAAATGAGGAATTAGTAAGTATAAAAATATGAATCAACATTCAAATTGACTATCACTTGTACGCTTGCTAAGATAGAGTTGTAAAAAGAAGTACATTACTAGCTAATTAGTTAGTTAGTATGAAAGTTTGCCGCTGATCAATATGCGGGGTATAAATGGTTGGGTTGAAAGTAAAATCCTTCGCCATTAGCCACGGGCTAATAAGGCAGTATTTAAGGAATTATGGTGTAATCCCGATAAAGGGGGTTACACCTTTTTCTTTATTATTTAAGCGGATTTTTCCGCTTTTTTCTGTTTTACTCTTTCCATTGTATTAATAAGCTGCTGCTCTGTTGGGACGTCAAATAACCCGACTGCCGTAAAATAAATATCCACTTTAACATTATTGTGAGAATGTTTCTTCTCATTGTTGTGAATTTCAATACGCTCAATAAGTTTGTTTACAACGGTCGGAGTAAGCTGTTTCATCTCTGTAAATTCCATAAGCCCTTGATAGAGCATCTTCATATCAACAGTTTGCTTTTGAAGTTCAATGAGAGCTTTTTCATTTTCTTCAACCTCTGATATAAGTCGCTTTTGCTCAGCTTCGTATTCATTTGCCATACGGGAATAACGCTCATCGGATAACTTACCGAGAATATTATCCTCATAAATTCTTGAGAATAATTTGTCCAAGTCGGATATTCTTTGCTTTGCACTTTCGGTTTTGACTCGCAAAGATCTCTCTCGATTTACAGATTCTGCACCTTTATTTTCGGAGATAAGATAAAGGAATACACTGTTGTAACAACGGACAAAATCTGCAAGTTCGGATATAGCCTCTTTAACGATTGCCTCGAGTACAACATCTCGTATAAAATGGATTGTGCAAGTACCACGACCGTCTTTGTAGGAAGAACACCTCCAAAATTCCTGATTTTTCTTTAAACTTTTGGAAGCACAAAAGTGAAGTTTAGAACCACAATCGGCACAATATACTAAACCTGAGAACAAACTCCTTCTTCCTGTTGCAGTATTTCGCCTTTTGTTTCTCCTCAGTTCTTGCGCTCTCAGCCAAGTGTTTTCACTGATGATTGCATCCTGTGTATTGGAAATAATCTGATAATCCTCTTGTGATTTCTCAATTTTCTTATGCACTTTGTAACTGACTGTTGTACTTTTACCATTTACGGTGCAGCCGGTATATTGTCTGTTTTCAAGAATGTGGACAATAGAATTTGAACGCCAAGCATAGATATTGGTAGGCATCAAATTACTTGTTTTCTTACCTACGGAATTGAAATATGCTGTCGGAGTAAGCACTTTTTCGGCTTCAAGCTGTCTTGCAATTTGCGACGGACCTTTACCCGAAATGCAAAGATTAAATATCTTTCTCACAATTTCAGCCGCAGGCTCGTCTATGTACCATTGCTCATTATCACCTTCAATTTTCTTGTAACCGTAAGGCACTGTTGAAGAAATCCTCATACCCTTTGACGCCTTCATTTCATTAACGGCACGGATTTTCTTTGAGGTTTGTGCGGCATACCACTCGTTAAAAATATTATGAAACGGCATCATTTCCGTCCCTATACCTTTCGTGGTATCAACATTTTCCTGTATAGCTATGAAGTTGACGCCTAAGGTCGGATAAACAATTTCCGTATAGTGACCGCAAAGCAAATGCTCTCTGCCAAAGCGAGATAAGTCTTTTACAATTACGGTTGACACCTTACCTGCTTCAATAAGGCTTTCCATTTCCTGAAAGCCGGGACGGTTAAATGTTGTTCCGCTGATACCGTCATCGACAAAGAATTGCGGATGTAAATATCCGTTTTTCTTTGCATAGGTCATCAGAATTTCTTTTTGATTTGATATTGAATTACTCTCACCCTCTAAATTGTCGTCTTGAGATAAACGGCAATACAGAGCGGTGATTTTTTCTTCTTGCCCTTGTATATTTTTGTTTGTTGCCATAAACTATTTGCTCCTTTCTGTGACAACATGGCATTGCAATGTATAGGTATTGTACACTTGCAATGCCGCAGTGTCGATTGTGCAAACTTATGCTATCTTTAATTCTGTAAGCAAATCTTCAAATTGTTGAAGCACATTTTCTCTGCCATTGGGATTAAAATGTGTGCTAACTTCGTAAGTTGTATTGCCTATTTTCATAAAGAACGGTTCATCATTCTTTTCAAAATACGGTGCATATATTGAATTCTTTTTATCTGTCATCTTTCATCCCTCCTGTTTCTTTCTCTTTGCCTCTGCCATTTTTCAAGCAGTGAAATGATTGTCTTTTGCATATCGGATTTGGTGTAGCTTTTCGGGAAATATTTGCGTATATCCTCTTCCATAAATCTAACTTGCTCTTTTTGATTTGGCTTTTCTTCATTGAGAACGGCGAAAACCGTATCGACGAAAAAGTTGCCGTCTTTACTGAATTTTCTTAATCGCTGTGCCTGCGATAATGAAGGTGTAGCGTCGGTAAATTCGATTTGTTCAAGCAATATTTGCTGTTCATATTCCGGCAGATATGAGATTTCAACCGCAGGAGTAAAGGCTATCCTTTCTTCGTCAACAAGTTTAAGTAATTCGGGTATTAAATATGTCAGGCGGATATATCGTTGTATTTGCCTTGCACTGTCATTGACGGTTTCTGCAATTTTTTCATCTGTTCTTAACTTTGTGCCAAGTTGGCACGAAGTTTTCCCTTGATGTTTCAAAGCCTCAGATTTCATTTTGTATGCAAAAGCTTTTTCACTCGGTAAAATATGTTCACGGTGTATGTTTGAATCCACCATTTGCACAATCGCCTCGTCTTTTGTTAATTCTTTTATTGTCACGGGGATGCTTGTTATCCCCAATTCCTTGCACGCCTCAACTCGTCTGTGTCCGCTGATAATTTCATATTTACCCGCCGGAAAAGAACGAACTATTATCGGTTCAAGCAATCCGTTTTCTTTTATGCTTTCTGTTAATTCTTGTTGCTCAATTCCGCTTCTTTTCTTAAACGGATGATTTTCAAAGGGAACAAGCAAATCTATGCTTATGTTTTTTATCATTTTAACCTCCATATATATTCTTTTCTCGGCCGGTAACAGTCTTAATCTTCTAAGTCTTATTACCTTCTGTTATTCGGAAATCAAGAAAACCGAAAATCAGAATTGTTTCAGATAGATAATGCTCGGCTTCCCCTGACCTTGTCTTTTGCGAATAATCAAATCTGCGACTTCAAGTTCGAAGAATAACTTGCATATCTTTTCGTGACCGAAATGCAGTTTTTCCTGAGCGGATTTTATTGTGAAATATTGATATACTCTGCCTTGATTATCTATCCAACCGTTTTTGACGGACAGATACATTCGGTCAAGTAAAAGTCCGTACAGCATTTTGGCGTCTGTTGAAACTGATTTGTACTTTTCTTCAAATAACGCTTTAGGTACTTTGTAGAATGCAAAGTTTTTGGCATCCGATGTTTTGAAATATCTGTTCACCGTGTTACCTCTGTTTCTGTATTGATTTGGTGCCGAAATCGGTAATTTTTTCTTTTGTATCGACATTTTATTGAAAACAAGTATCGCTATATCAAATTAACCGCTGTCGTCATATTCACGGCGATTTTTAATGCTTTTTGCACCTCTTTTGGATTTGTACTTCGGGCAGAAAACAACGATTACCTTATGGCTCTGCTTACATTTGCTTTTGCATTTACGACAAAGGCTGTTGTATGTTCTTCTGCCTGTTTTGGGATTTATGAAAAAATCCCATTCTTGTTTTGCTTTCTTTGATAATCTCGGCATTGTAAAAACTCCTTTCACTTGTTTGAACCGGGAGAGGCATTTTGCACCCCCTATTTGCAAATAATTTTTCCCTCTCACTTGGTAGGCAACGAAAACGGTCAAAAATTAACCCTCTGACAAATATTTTTTTATTACCCCTTCACTTGTTAGAACTGAGAACGCTTTTTTGGGGGGCGTTTTTGAAAAATTTATATTTTTTAATATTTACCTCTCTACTCATTTGGACAAAGGGTGCCGAAATGCACACCCAAATTGACCTATTTTTCAAATATTTCTTTGAGAAAATTTGCCCCTTCACTTGTTTGAACCGGGAATCGAAAAAATGGGGGTATTTTTGAAAAGAAAATTAAAAATCCTTTCACTTGTTTGAAATGGGAAACGATTCTTGGGGGGGTGTTTTTGAAAAATTTTTGAAAAATATTAAAAAACAAAAAGCTCCTCTCAATTCATCGAACCGAGAGGAGAAAGTGGGTGAAAAATATTAAGTTGTAAGCTTTACAGCATTAACTTCCCAAAAATTAAAATATATTGATTTTGGGAAATAGAATTAAGCATATATCCTATCTTACTATCTTTAAGACCGATACAGAGCAGCATTTCATTCTAACAATAGTATGTATAAAATCCAAAGGTAATTGATTTTTTAACGATTTCGTGATATGATAATAATGGATTATTGTAGGAGGTTGTTGCTATGGCAGTTAAATACGATAAATTATTTCATATGATGATAGATAAAAAGATTTCCAATGCTCAGCTTGCCGAAAAAGCGGGCGTTAGTGCTAACATTATTACCCGCTTAAAAAGAGACCAGTATGTCGCAATGGAAAGTATCGAAAAAATTTGCCACGCTTTGAATTGTGGTGTTGATGATATTCTCGATTTTACAAAATAATTTTTCACGTCTTAACTTCCGATAATTTTTATTATCAGGAAGTTACAAACGAAAAAACGCTTACAGGAGGATAACACTATGTTACCTGAAGAAAAAGCAAGAGTAAAAATAGATAAACAACTTAATAATGCCGGATGGGATATTGTTGACAGACAGGATTATCTGCCAAACTATGCTATGGCGGTAAAGGAAGCATTAATGCAGGGCGGAAAAGAAAGCGATTACTTGCTTTTTGTTGATAATAAAGCCATTGCAGTTGTTGAGGCAAAGAAGGAATCGGATAGTCTCGGTCCGAAAGTTGCCTCACAGGCTGAACACTATGCAAAAACTCCGCAGAATTGGTATGGTCTTTGGTTTCAGGGACTAATTCCGCTTGTATATCTTGCAAACGGCAATAAGATATATTTCAAAAATATGCTTACTGACCCTGACGGAGATTATGTTGAGCTTGGTGAAATGCATTCTCCAAAAAAGATGCTACAACTCATTGGTAAAAAATCAGAGTACGGTGCTTTGCCACGAATTGAGAAAAGGGGACTGCGTGACTGCCAGTATGATGCAGAAGTTAATTTAGAAAAATCTCTCAAGCAAGGCAAAAAGAAAGCCCTTGCAGTTCTTGCAACAGGCTCCGGTAAAACATATCTTGCTTGCCTTGCTTCATATCGTTTACTCAATTACACATCTACTAAAAGGGTCTTGTTCCTTGTTGACAGAAATAATCTTGCACGACAAACAGAAACAGAATTCAGCCTGTTTGACCGCACAGAAAATCAACAGCCTATGAGCTCTTTGTATCAAATCAACCGATTAAAAAACAAAGACGATATTGGCGGTGACATAGTAATTTCTACAATACAAAAACTGTTTGCTGTTTTGACCGGTCAAACAATTACTGATGATGACGAAGATAAGGAAGATGAAAAATTCTTTTCTTTCAAAGACACCGACAGTAATCAAACTGTTGTATCTTTGGGCAATGATTTGAAATTGCCGCCTGATTATTTTCAGTTTATCATCATTGATGAGTGCCACCGCTCGATTTATGGCAAGTGGCAATCTGTTTTGAACTATTTTAAGGGTGCAACAATTCTTGGTTTGACGGCAACACCGACACCGGAAGCTTATGCTTTTTTCAATGATAACATTATTGAAAAATATACTTATGACGATTCGGTTGTTGACGGCGTAAATGTTCCTGCTCGTGTTTATAGAATCAAAAGCAATATTACCGAACACGGCGGAACAATAGAAAAAGGAGACGAAGTAGTAGAAATTACCCGCAGCGGAAAAGAAATAGGTTCTTATACAGCTACCGGAAGAATTGATTTTGCCCCAACTCAGTTAGACCGCTCGGTTATAGTTCATGACCAAATGCGAAAAGTATTAAATGCGTACAAAGATTCTATATACACGGATTTATATCCGGATAGAGATGAAATATGGGAATACATTCCTAAAACTTTGATTTTTGCCAAGGACGATAATCACGCAACAGAGATTGTGAATGTTGTAAAAGAAGTTTTTGCCGATAAGTTCAAAAACGGTGTGGTTCCGGATAAATTTGTACAAAAGATTACATACTCAGCCGGAGACTCAAATGCCCTGATTCGTGATTTGCGCACGGATAAAGAGTTTAGAATTGCGGTCACGGTAACGCTTGTTGCTACCGGAACAGATGTAAAACCGCTTGAAGTTGTACTGTTTATGAACGATGTAAAATCTGATGTTCTATATACTCAGATGAAAGGCAGAGGCTGCCGTGTCATAAATGAAGATAAACTGAAAGAAGTTACGCCGAATGCGAACACAAAAGAGTGCTTCTACATTGTGGACGCTGTTGGTGTTACAGAACATGATAAAACTATTCCAAAACCTAAAGGTCCGGGTGGAGAACCAAAGCCTAAAATACCAACGCTTGAGCAGTTATTAGAATACTTGTCACACGGTGAAGTATCTGATGATAATCTTGCTTTTTTGCGTGATTACTGCGCAAGCATAAATATGCGTTATGAAAATAATGTTTTGTTCGGCAGGCATCTGAATATTTTCATTTCCGATTACGGTTTTGCGCCAAAGACCCTTGCGTATCAAATCAACACAGCTTTGTCACGGGAAACCTTACCACCTTTTACAAGTGCATCTAATGATAACTCTGCAAGAAACAGTCTGATTTCTTGTTTGATGTTAAATCTTGATGCAAGAAAGAAACTGTTGGAACTTCACAGGGGTTATTATGCAATCGCACCGGGCGAAGATGAAATTATTGACAAAGGCTTTACAAAAGAAGCTGCAAAAAGCTTTATTGATTCCTTTGAAAAATATCTGAATGATAATGCCGATAAAATTGAAGCGTTGCGTATCATTTATAATTCCGAAGACACGGTTATTACATACTCTATGTTGTCGGATTTACGGGACAAACTGCTTTCAGAAAACCGATTATTTACACCATATAATATTTGGAGCAATTATAAAATGCTTGATACAAACGGTGATGTTGAGGATTTGGATGTAAAGCAGAACATAAAAGCCTTAACGCACTTAATCCAGCTTGTCAGATATGCGTATAAGAAAACGGATAAGTTGAAGAGTTTACTGAAAGGTTATTCACAAAGATTTACACTCTATTGCGGTCAGGCACAGCGTCCTCTTTCTCCCGACCAACAAGAAATTATGAAAGCAATAGCTGATTACATAATCAATGAAGGCTCGATTAGTGTTACAGAACTTAACAGCATAGATACAGACCTTTGGAGAAAGGCTGTAAAAAGTTTCGGTATTCCGGCATTAACTGCCGAAATGATCGACTTATCAAAATTTATATTAAAGGCGGCTTAAATTATGGCAGGAAATCAAACAAAAAGCGAATCCACGCTTATTAAAAAGGTTGGCGACATTGCAAATGTAATGGCGGCAGCAGGTGTCGGATTCACAGATTATATTACACAGTTGACCTATATTCTTTTCTTGAAAATGGACGAAGAAAAAGAAGAAATGGGCTTATCGAGTTCAATTCCGGACGGATATAAATGGAAAGACCTTGTTGATTTAAACGGTACCGATTTGATTGACAAGTATGAAGAAATCCTGAAGGAGCTTGCAAAAGAAGATGGGTTGATAGGCACTATTTTTACCAAGGCTTCAAATAAAATTGACAGCCCGGTAAAACTCGCAAAAATCATTGATATGGTTAAAGGCGAAAACTGGTATATGATGGAAGGCGACTTAAAAGGAGCCATCTATGAATCAATACTTGAAAAGAACGGACAGGACAAAAAGAGCGGTGCCGGACAATATTTCACCCCTCGTTCGCTCATTAAAGCCATGGTTGATGTAACTGACCCTAAAATTACTGAAACGGTTGCAGACCCGGCTTGCGGCACTGGCGGTTTTCTGCTTGCAGCCTATGACCATATGAAAGGTCAAAGTAAGGAAATCTCAAAGCAGAATTTCTTAAAGAATAATGCTTTCTTTGGTGCAGATAATACTCCGTTGGTTGTTACGCTTGCGTCTATGAACCTATACTTGCACGATATAGGAACAAACAAAAGCCCTATAGTATGTCAGGACTCATTACTTGACACCTCAGACAGAATGTTTGATGTTATATTGGCGAATCCGCCCTTTGGTACAAGACCACAGGGCAGTGTTGAAGTGTATGCGAACAGACCTGAATTTGTAAAGACATCCGATAATCAGGTGAACTTCTTACAGCATATTATGTCCATTGTTAAAACCGGAGGCAGAGTCGCAGTTGTTTTGCCGGATAATGTCTTGACCGATGGAAACGCAACGGCAAAAGTAAGAGAAAAGCTTCTCAAAGAGTTCAATTTGCATACCATTCTCCGTTTGCCGACAGGCATTTTCTATGCACAGGGCGTTAAAACAAATGTCCTTTTCTTTGAAAAAGGAAAACCTACCGAAGATATATGGGTGTATGATTACCGTACCGGCATAAAACACACTTTGGTACAAAAACCGCTCACAAGAGAAAATCTTGATGATTTTGTTGATTGCTATTGCCCAGGTCATATGCAAGATAGAGTTCCGACTTATTCTGTTGATAATCCAAACGGACGCTGGAGAAAGTTCAGCAAAGAAGAAGTTTATGCCCGTGACCAGCTAAAACTTGATTTCAAGTGGATTGTCAGCGAAGAAGACGATGACCGTACATTAGCTGAAATGATTGCACAAATCAAAGAAGAAGCAACAAGCATAGCCAGTGCTGTTGCCGAGCTTGAAAAACTTATCGGTGAGGTGGAGGAATAATGGATACCAAAGCATTAAGACAAAAAATCTTGGATTTGGCTATCCGTGGTAAACTCGTCCCTCAAGACCCGAACGACGAACCGGCATCTGTTTTGTTGGAGCGTATTCGTGCCGAAAAACAGCAGATGGTAAAGGAAGGAAAGCTGAAAGCCAAAGACATAAAGAATGATACCGTCATTTTCAAAGGTGATGATAATTTACATTATCAGAAATATGGAGAGTCATTACCAAACGGATGGGTTGTGACTAACTTCGGAACTTTATTATCATATGAACAACCGACCAAATATATCGTTAATGATACCAATTATAAGCCGACATATAAAACACCCGTTTTAACGGCCGGTAAATCATTTATACTCGGATACACAAACGAAACTGAAAATATATTTGATGATTTGCCTGTAATAATATTTGATGATTTCACCACAGAAAGCAAGTTTGTCGATTTTCCTTTTAAGGTGAAATCATCAGCAATGAAAATATTACACATAAATCAAGATTTAGTGCTTCCAAAATATGCTTTTTATCTTATGCAAGCCACAGAAATAGACCACGAAAATCATCAGAGGTATTGGATTTCTACTTATAGTCAAGAAATTATTTCTTTGCCACCTTTATCTGAACAAATCAAAATAATTGAGGCAGTTGAAAATTTATTTGATTTAACTCATTCTGTTGAGACTAATAGCAAAAATCTAAAGAACTCTATAAAATCAACAAAATCTAAAATCCTCGACCTCGCTATCCGAGGCAAACTTGTACCGCAAGACCCGAATGATGAGCCTGCTTCTGTTCTTCTTGATCGTATCCGTGAGGAGAAAGAAGAACTGATTAAGCAAGGCAAAATCAAGCGTGACAAGAAGGAATCTGTCATCTTCAAAGGTGATGATAACTCTTATTATCAAGATTTGCCGGACAATTGGGTAAATATAAAACTTTCAACGATATCAGAAGTGATTACAAAAGGCACAACACCAAGAGGCGGAAAAGTTGCATACGCTGATAATGGTATTGGCTTTTTAAGGGCAGAGAATATTGCTGGTTATGATAAATTAGATCTAAACACCTTAAACTATGTAGACGAAAAATCACATAATAACTTTTTGAAAAGGTCAATTCTTAAGGCAAACGATATATTAATTACTATTGCAGGAACATTAGGCCGAACTGCTGTTGTTCCAAGTGAGGCATTACCGTTAAATACAAATCAAGCTGTGGCGATTGTTCGATTAGTAAACTGCAAATTAGTAAATGTGAAATTTATTATTTTTGCAATAAATTCTCCCACCATAAAAAAAGATTTACTAATGCAGTCGGTAGATATGGCAATTCCAAATTTATCGTTAGAAAATATCTCAAACTGCACTATCCCTCTCCCTCCACTTTCAGAACAAGAACGAATTGTAAATGCAGTAGAAACACTATTTGCTCAGATTGATAAAATAGCCGAACAGATTTCATAAAGATTTAAACCGCTCTCGATACGAGGGCGGTTTCGGCTTTTACCAAGTCACTATTTTATCAACAAGCGCTTGCTGTTCGCTGGCAGTGCGTCGGAGATAAATGCGGGTGGTTTCAATGCTTTCGTGACCCATAAGGTCAGCAAGCAAAGCAATATCGTTATACTTTTCAAGGAAATTCTTTGCGTAACGATGTCTAAACGAATGCGGATAAACGACCTTTTTATCAAGTCCGTATTTGTCGGCATAGTTTTTGAGTTGCTGTGATATTCCGCGAGTGGTAATTCTGTCTCCATAACGGTTTAAGAATAAATAGCCGGAGGAACGGTTATTTTCCCCCAGCCATTCAAGAGTTTCTGTTCTTAACTTTTTCGGTATGTATAATCTGCGAAGTTTTCCGCCCTTTGTGTATAAATCGAAATAACCGATTTCAATATGCTCAATTTTTATTTGAATCAGTTCACTGACTCTTGCGCCTGTTGCAGCCAAATACCAAACAACAAAGTACCATTCCATATTGCCGTCTTTCTTCAACTGCTTTTTCAGATAATTATAATCGGCATTGCTGATAACATTTTCCAAGAAATTTTTCTGTTGCACCTTTACGGCTTTCAATTGCAGCTTTTCCTTGCCTAAAAATTCAAGGTATTTGTTTATACCCTGAATACGCAGATTAACTGTTTTAGGCTTAAAGAATTCCATAAGATAGCCTTTATAAGCCAATAGATTTTCTTTGTTCACTTCGTCGTAATGGGAATGATAATAATTTACCGTCCAAAGATAAGAAGTGATTGTGTTTTCCGAAAGATTGCTCTTCCTCAAATGTTCCTCAAATGTTTGTTTTGTCTTCATAAAAAGACACCTCCGTAAAATATTTCTGCGGTTTTCCGCACAAATATTATAACGGAGGATATTTAACTATCTCTTATTATGAGAAGTATGGTGAGAAACTGCCAAGTGGTTGGGTTGTAACAAACTTTGAAACTTTACTGGAATATGAACAACCTACAAAGTATATTGTAAGTGACACAAACTACAAGCCGACATATAAAACACCTGTCTTAACAGCCGGTAAATCATTTATACTTGGATACACAAACGAAACGGACAATATATTTGATGATTTACCTGTAATAATTTTTGATGACTTTACAACAGAAAGCAAGTTTGTTGATTTTCCTTTTAAGGTGAAATCGTCAGCAATGAAAATATTACACATAAATCAAGATTTAGTGCTTCCAAAATATGCTTTTTATCTCATGCAAGCCACAGAGATAGACCACGACAATCATCAGAGATATTGGATTTCAATTTACAGTCAAGAGATAGTTGCTTTGCCACCTATAAATGAACAGGAAAGAATATTGACAACATTAGAGCATTATTATAATTTGTTGGATACACTACAATGAGCATTAAAGCGAGCTTACGATAAGCTCGCTTTAATGTTTTCTATAAGAACAAATAGATTATTGATTGCTTGGGATATTTTACACTGTTCTTCAATTGACGGAACAGGAACTAAAATTCTATTCATGTTTTCTTGAGTAAGCTTTAATCTTGTTGTTCCGTATACATAATTAAAATAATCAATTGAATTTAGACAGTTCGTTAGATATTCCGGGAAAACGAGAGATTGTAGAATATGGGCGTGATTATTAACCCAAGATTTCCCCTTTATCATATATGCCTTTTGCGCTTTTTTATCTAAAAATGGTGCCGCATCTTCTCCTAAAAGAATATACTCCCCATTAAATAAAAAGTCGTCAATGAAGCCAATTTGACCAGTAGCACCGTAATATGGATATAATTCATCTTTACTTTTCCCTAAAACCCTATTTTTTCTATCGTATGAATTTACAGGCTTTCGATAGCTGTCATAGTTAATTGAGATACAATTTAGTCTTGCCCAACACCAACTATCAGGTATTTCAAATGGCAATTCATCATCAATGCAAGTGATTTCATCGCCAATCTTCTCATAATAAGAGTTATCATCACCTTTGAAGATGACAGATTCCTTCTTATCACGCTTGATTTTGCCTTGCTTAATCAATTCCTCTTTTTCGGCTCGTATGCGTTCTAGCAAAACCGAAGCAGGCTCATCATTAGGGTTTTGAGGGACGAGCTTGCCACGAATGGCAAGGTCAAGAATTTTAGATTTTACATTAGAAATGTCAATCGATAGTTTATCAATGTGGTTGTCTATTTCTGTTAGTACATTGAAAACAATATTTATTCTATCAATGATTTTTCTCTGTTCAGGCAATGGAGGCAAAGGAACAAGATAATGTTTTAGTATGTCAAATGGAGGTATATTTTTTAATGCCATTCCATAACCCTGTTCATTTGCAAGGGCTTTCAATTTACAATCAAAGTAAATAAGATAAAAATCTTTTATAGAAGAATCATATAAACTGATTTTCATCAATGCTTGATTGATAATGCCTTTTCTCATAGAATTTGGCATAACAAATGTTTCTCCAATTGTTCCGGCACAACTAACAATAATATCACCGGGGAAAACTTCAAAACCCTTTAACTCTTCATATTTTTCTTTAGTGACAAAATAATTACCTAATGTGTCATTTTTATTTATTGCATTTTTTTGTTCGTAGACCTTAATTGCATCTTTTGATTCGGGAACAAACATAGCTTTTGTAATGCTACTACCGAAAGGACCCTTTTTATAATGTGCCAATGCACCTAATCTTGCCCACGCCCAGCTATCAGGTAACTCAAACGGTATTTCATCTTCGATACATTTTACTGTACCATCGGCAAACTGCTCATAATGTAAACTATAACAAACTTTAACAGGTCTTAGGGTGTCACCCTAACGAGGTATTTATGGAATGTATCCATAAATACACTGCTCGCTGAAAGCACGAGCGACAGCACCGTTTTGGACAACCTGTCCATAAATGGTCTGCTCGCTCAGTATGTGCAGAAAGCGGGCAGATTACCGTTTGGCTATCCAACCGGTCTGCTCGCTAAGACTCTACACACCTTTTTATCTGTTGCGGTATTAACATTCAAAACTAAATATCAAACAAAATAATAAGCACGGACAACAGAGTGTTTCTGCAATCCGTGCTCAATTTTATGCGTATCCGATGTAGAGTTCATACTGTGTATCGGATATTTTTTCTGCCCATATCCACACCGATGTAAAGCTATCAACATTCTTGTATCTGTTCAATCTGCTTTCAATATCAGCAACGATATTCTTACTACTTGCATTAGCATATATGGGGTTATCCCAACATTCGATGGCTGATTCATCAAGAGTTAAACCAATGCTTTGAGCATAATTCTGTGCGTAAGAAATCCAATACGATATATCAAATCCTTCAATTTGTTCAACTGCTGTTGTGATTTCCGAAGCAGTATTTGTTGTAATTTCAGACTCATAAATTCCGCTTTCGGGCGTTTCTTTTTGCCTTTGAGTATCTTGTTTTGGTTTGTTATTTTCTATTGTGGTTTGAGAAAAAATCGGCTCTTCTGACACCTTTTCTGCACCGGTTTCAGCGGCAGGCGGCTGCGTTGTTTCTTTCGCAAATGTACTTTTCTCAACTGTTTCGTTCTCTGCTTTCTCGGTTAATTCTTCCGATTGTGTTGTACCAATTATAGCGTTAGTCGATGAACTTTCAACTGCTTTTTTGTCCGGCTCGCTATGGGCAGTGCAACCTACCATAGAAAAAATGAGTGTCAATATCATTGTGAATATTACGATTTTTCTCATACAAAAATCACCTCGCTATTCACAACTTCCATCGCTCTGTTACGGATGTTGTTCATCTTCTGTACCCATAATATTGAATTATCCGCTTTCAGCTTCTCTGTAATATTCTCTTTTTCGGTAAGCAATTTGACAAGCTGTGAAAACATCGTTTGTGCCTGTTTTTCGATGTCGGCAAGATAAGGGTACAGCCTTTCCGATGTGAGCAGATTGTAATATCTTATTCGATGATGTTGTTTAAGATACTGTCTGTGTCGGTTTGCCCATGCACCGATATGTAGTTCGTTCTGCTCTTTTGTTGTGATGCAAGGCAGTTGATAATCACCTTGCGCTACATAATTAATACTCCGATTGTCAAAATCTGTTTTCATAGTAAAACCTCCTTGTATTTGGTAATACCATTTTACAAGGAGGTGACATCTATTGTCGAATGTGTGGGTTCCCTTACATTGCAGAATTTGAATTTTTGAAAAAGATAAAGTTACACGTTACCGCATTGTTCTATCTTTGATTCGATAACGGAAATTTGTAATTGTCCAAATAATCTACTAACTTATTCCATTGTTCTTCCTGCCACACTTTTGTTTCGTCGCGTAATACAAAAGGTTCAGTTTTTCGTAATTCGTCTATACAATAATTTCTACAAACACAATCTAAAAGATTATCTATCTTTCGATATATTATTCCTTTCTTTGCCAACTTGAGATACGATTCATTTTGTAAACAAATAAGTTTCCCCTTTGTAATTTCATCTATTTTAAAATCATCAATTTTATAAAATTCCCATACTATTCCATTTGTATAGATTATTTCTTTAAACCATAAAAGATGCCCCCACAATTGCTTTAAGTCATCGTTCTCATTAAAAAGCGGTTTATCTACAAACTTTGCTTCTATTGCGCCGTATAAATATTTTCTATCAACATTTTGTTCAGGTTCATACCTTTTATCAAAAATAACAAAGTCCGGAAAGCCTTTTAATCCCCAAAGAACTTTTTCTTTTGCATCCTTTGTTCTTTGTCGATTGCTGACATCTCTTAGTGAAACATTAAAAAAAGATTGCCTTTCTCTCATCACTTCTGCAATAATATTGTACAAATCGTGTTCAACGTTGTTTTGTTTTTCTATCAGTTCTATTTCTGTTTTGTATCGTTCCAAGTTCATGCGTTTCTCCTCAGAAACCCCTTATTAAATCATCTTAAAATATCGCAGTGCTTCCTCAATCAACTTTACTTTTTCCGGCGGGCATTGAGGCTGCTTTGGGTTATCTTTTTTAGAATTGTTGTAACAATCTCTTTCGATAATACGAGGGTCTGCGTGGCAAGCCATTTTTCATCATCACTTCCCGACAGATTATTTCGGTTGCCCTGATACCCATAGAGCAGGGCAAGCCCAACCGCTTTTTTCTGATTGGTTGAAAGGGCGTTCCAAGTATCAGAGGAAGCCTTTTTCAAGGTGTTTCCTGTTTTCAGCGGTACTCCCGGCTGAATACAAAACGCATTCTCACCGTCCACAAACATACGGTACTTGTAATTTCCCGTTCCGCCTGCGGTATAGCCGCCGATATTCGCACTGGAATTGTACCTCATCGCATTACCGTCGCTGTCATAGGTGTGGGAAAAGGAAATCGTCCCGATGTCACCCGCAGCAAACGCCGTCGCAGGCATTATGGATAATGCCGTGACCGCAGCCATTACAAAAGCCGCAGCCTTTTTGAATAATTTAGGGATTTTCATAGTTACCTCCTGTAATTTGGATTGAATATTTTGCCTTACTGACCGAAAAAAGCTGCCCGTTATGGACAGCTTAAAGTATTTCTTTTCTCGGATAGTTACTGGCAGTAGTTAGGGGGTGAGGTGTGGAGAGGGGGAATCCAAAATAATGGCTATCCACTCAAATGGGCAGACCTCGCCCTCGGTGTGTGGCTATCTCTCGTGAGCCTTGTTCCGCTGCAAGTGTCGGTTATAAAACTCCAACGCCTTGACAACAAAATCTGTTTCCTGCCCTCTGGGAACAGTCTTGGGAATGAGCTTGGTTATCCTCTCGTCACGGAAAGCAGGTTTTTCCTTCTGATTGGGCTTTTCTTCCTCCATAATGGACTTGATAACCTCGGAAGTGAGCTTGCCGTCTTGGTTATACTTCTTCATTTTGATAGCCTGTGCCAATGACGGGGTAGCATCGTTGTACTCCATTGCTTCAAGCAGGGTGTATTGCTGTTCCTCGGTCAGATAGGAAATCTCAACCGCAGGACGGAATGCAATCTGCCTTTCATCTACCATTTGCAGGATTTCGGGAACAAGCTCCGTTAGACGGATATATCGGCGGATTTGCTCACGGCTTTCTCCAACTCTGTCAGCAAGTTCTTCATTAGACCTCGACTTCGACACCAATGGTGTCGAAGTTAAATCACTTCTTTTTCCCTGCCTGTCCATAGCTTCCAACCGCATTTTATAAGCAAAGGCTTTTTCACTTGGTAGAATAACGGAGCGTTGGAGATTACTTTCCACCATAACAATAATAGCTTCGTCACGGGTAAGCTCTTTAACCTCGCATTTCAGCGTTTCAAGCCCCGCAAGTTCACAAGCCTTTTTTCGCCTGTGACCGCTGATAAGCTCATACCGTCCATCCTCTTTTATACGAACTGTCGCAGGGGTCATTACACCATTTCGCTTGATACTCTCAACAAGCTGCTCCATATCCTCGTCCATTAAAACCTTGAACGGGTGGTCTGGAAACTCGTCAATCTCCGATATGGGAATATCCCTTATCTTAGAGAGCTTTGCTTCCGCACGGCTTTCGTCCGTTTGGAAAAGGTCATCGTATGCGGTCAGCTCGATTTTGGTTTCTCTGCTTCTCGCCAATCTCTGCCACCTCCTTTCCGAACTGCTCGTAGGCTGCGGCAACCTTGCCGCTTTTGTCGTAGGCAAAAATACTTTTGCCCTCTGCGGTAGCTTCCACCGCACGGATAGAATGAGGTATCTCGGTATCAAATACCTTGATTTTCTGACCGTATGCACTTTTGACCGTTGCCGTAATTTCCTTAGAAATGTTGGTACGGGGCATTACCATAGTCATTAAGATACCGTCTATCCGCAGCTTTGGGTTGATTTGCCGCTTAACCATTGATACGGAGCGAAGCAAAAGCTCCAGACCTTTAGCCGAGAGATAGTGGGGCTGTGTCGGGATAATTACACTGTCAGCCGCCGCCAGAGCATTGATGGTTATCATACCTAAACTCGGCATACAATCAATAAGCACATAGTCGTAATTCTTTTTAACCTCATTGACAAAGGTTTTCAGCACACGCTCACGGCTCATTGCATTGATTAGCCTTACCTCAAAGCCCGACATCTCAATGTTTGACGGAAGCAGGTCAACGCCCTCGCTGTGGTGGATAATACCCTGTGAAACATCAAGCGTTTTATCGTCTATGATGTTCTGCATCACAGTAGAAAGCGTTATGGGAATATCGTCTGGTCTGTTGTAGCCCAAAGCCATCGTGAGATTTGCCTGTGCATCGGCATCAATCAACAAGACTTTTTTACCCTGCTGCACCAGACTAACACCCAGATTGACCGCTGTGGTCGTTTTTCCGACACCGCCTTTCTGATTAGTCAGAGCAATCACTTTGCAATTTGACATAGATGCGTCCTCCTTTCGCATAGATTTAGCCACTTTGTCAAGGTGGCTATGTAAACAGTACCAGAGAACGCAAAAAAGCCGCCTACTCTTAAAATCAATAAGAATAAGCGGCTTTGTAATTTGCCTTAGACATATTCAATTTTCATTCTCTTGGTCGGTGCATTTATGACCTTAAAAATAAGCTCGTCAATACAATCCGTATATCTGCCTTGCTGAATAAGTTGATTTTTTAACTCTACCAGACTATGTATTAAAAGTTTTCTTTCGTGGCTATCCAAATACAGATGATTAAAATTCTCTCTCATAAGCACACCTCCACATCTTTAGCTTCATTATAAGTTTCGGAAAAATAATATACAAATCTATAAATGGGAGATTTTGATAAAAACTCATTCCTATCATAAATTTCTTCCATCTAAATACTGGATTGCGGTTGAAATTAAAGACAGGCAACGTTTATAAAAATATTCATAATGCCTTTTATCCTGAATATCCGTTTTTGTTGTTTCATGGTGTCGAATTCTAAAATTATTGCCAAGTATGGTAAGCTCATGAAATTCCTTTTCAAATAATTCTAAAAACGGCTGTTGATTATTACCCATATCCATTATAATCTTATTAACCGATTTCTTCTTATCTACAGTCGATGAGCAGTAATATGTCTTTAGTCTCTCAAATGCATCCCAAAGTTTCTCCACTGCAATTTGCAAATTGTTTTCATCATAATATTTTGAAGCCTCTTGTAATAACTCTTTCAGTCCTACTTCTTGAACAGACACTAATGAATTTTTATTTATCTGGGTATCAAATGTATTCATTAGCTTCCCCTTGGAAAGCTGAAACGGTATCTCATTCAGTTTTAATATAGCATTAATCTGTGGTTCAAAGTCATCTGAGATACTATGTTTCGCAAAAAACTCTATTGCGTCCAACACGCAAAATGGAGAATTAGAAAGTATGAATGCTTGCAAATCAGCAGTTTCAACATATTCTTTTTTATCATTATAACACTTTGGCACATAAAATTGCCTTATTTCATTGAAAACATCCTCAGCTACTGTTGTATTATAATTCCATCCCGTTTCGTCAGTCGCTTGATATACGATATTATATCGCTCCAGAAACTGATAAATTTGATTTCTCGCTTTCCGCTTTATGGACAATACTATCTTTTTTGCTTTTATGTCCTTTGCATTTCGTTGAGAATATGGAATAAACAACGTATTATCTTCTTGCTGATATATTCTCCATCCATAAACATCACGATTGGATATTTTCTCAGCAGGGTAAATCTCATAACCGTCATTTTGTAATAGCTTGTTAATTGCCACTAAAAATTCTTTCCAGTATCCCTTATCATATCGAACAGCAGGGTGAAATACTTCACAAAGAAATTTTAAATATACTTCATCGCTACCATCTTGTAAATTGAATCTTTTGTCTTCAAAAACCCAGCAGTATGGATAATCATCATTATTCACTGTATGTTGCCAAATATCCTGTTCTGCATTTGCAAATCTTGAATCAAAACTTGGCATTCTCTCTAAATCATATAATCTTTTAAGAAAATCTATTTCTTCAAGGCGACCATAATAATTGTAAGTAACGGTTCGGGTTTGAAAAAATTCGTCTATCTCTAATCCATTCTGAAATAAATCTAAAATATCTCGCTTTGTTATTTCTGTAATACGGTTCACTCCATTTTCCTCCTTTCAAGCATATTCAGCACTTATATATTGCTTCCCAAATATTTTAAAGAAAAGCGTACCACTATTTTTAATGATACGCTCATCATTATTAAATCACTTCAAAATGCTTCAATGCATCCTTTATCGCTTCCACTTTCTCCGCTGTCGGATGCTTCCTCGGCTGTTTCAATTCTTCTACCGCATTAGGAGCATCATACATTGGCAAGCCTAAATCTCTCTTTACCTCTGCGATATATGCGGTATGTACTTTGAAGCCGTATTTAGCTTCTATGTACTCCTTTATCATTTTGTAGGTCACTCGTTCCTTGGGCTTGTATTCTTCGGCTCTTTTAGCGATATTATCAAGCGGAACTTTTCCCTCACCTTCGCCAAACTCAACTTTTACGTTGATATGTCCGTCTGGCTTTTTGTGGGAAAGCAGTACCACCGTCTCAACATGCGAGGTGCGGGGAAACATATCGACAGGTGTGTACTCTTTAAGAGAATATCCCTTTTCCGCGAAAATTTTAATATCCCTTGCAAGGGTTGCGGGATCGCAGGAGACATATACGGCGCGTTCGGGCGAAAAGCGCTCGGCAATTGTGACTATCAGCTCCGCAGAGCAGCCCTTTCGCGGCGGGTCTACTATTACAACATCCGGCTTTACTCCCTTAAGAGCTAACTCCGCGGCAGCTCCTGCGGCGTCATTGCAGATGAATTCCGCGTTGATAATTCCGTTCAGCTTTGCATTAAAGCGGGCGTCCTTTACCGCCTGCGGAACAATTTCAACGCCGATTATTTTTTCAGCCCTTTTCGCAAGGGAGAGCCCTATGGTGCCTGCGCCGCAATATAAGTCGAGCACGGTTTTACCGTCAGGCTCGGCATATTCCGCAGCTTTTTTGTAGAGCAATTCGGCGGTCGCGCGGTTTACTTGATAAAAGGAAAGGGGAGAAAGGCGAACTTTTATTCCGCAAAGTATATCCGTAATGTATTTTTCGCCCAAAAGAACCCTGCATTCCTCGCCCAAAATCACATTGGTTTTTTCGGTGTTGATATTTATCTGAATGCTCTTTACCGAGCTGCAGGCTGCTGTGACGCGGTCGGTAAAATCATCGGAGTAGGGAAGTGTCTTACCGTTGATAACGGCGCACACCATAATTTCCCCGGTCGCTTCGGCTATTCGGAGGTATATATGGCGCAGAAGCCCGGAATGCCTTTCCTCATTGTAAACAGAGATATTGTTTTCTATGATCCAGCTTCGGCAGGCATCGGTTATCTGCGAAAAGGCTTCGGGCTGCAAAGCGCAGTCGCGGCATTTAACGATTCTGTGGGAATGAAAGGCATAGAAGCCCGCCTCTCCGTCTGCCGTGAGAGGATATTGCGCCTTGTTGCGGTAGCGGTCGCTGCTGCCCGAGCAAATTATCGGCATGGGCGGCATATCTGTTCCGCCGATTCGTTTTATCGCTTCATATACCTTATCGGATTTGATTCGGCATTCCGCGTCATAGCTTATATGGCGATATACGCAACCGCCGCACTGCGAAAATGAGGGACAATCGTTTTCCGCTCTATCGGGCGACGGCTTGATGATTTCGATAAGCTTTCCGTAGGCAAAGCTCTTTTTGACCTTGAGAATTTTCACCAAAGCCGTATCGCCGATTGCGGTCATCGGAACGAAGACAGCCATGCCGCCGCATTTGCCTATGCCGCTGCCGTCTGATGTCATATCGATTATTTCAAGAACGGTTTCATCGTTTTTTTGCAAAATATTCTCACACCTTGACTATCGAAAATACTGAATTACGCTTTTTTGTTTTGTGCAAAAAGTAAAAAATGCGCAAAATTCATTTTTTTGTAACAAATTTCTTGACAAATTGACGCATTGTGTTAAAATAAAAACATAAATTTTATTTGTATAAAAGCGGCAGGGTAATAATTCTGTCGTTTTTCTTTTTTTTGCCTGTGTTTTCTTAATATTCGGCAGGCTTGTGCGGGTCTGCCTGTTTTCATTTTTCATTCTGTGAGCGGCATTTTGAGTTTTTTTAAGGCAGACATTTTTTATCACGCCGCTTTCATAAATTATAAGATTAAAAGCGAACAAAGTCAAAGAAAAGCCGAATTCAGTCATAATATTACCAATTTTTGACTTGACACAACTCTTCGCAGCGCTTATAATATCAGCGTAAAAACAAATAATTGTTTTTAGAATATTTTATGGATGGAGAATGTAAAATGGATTTATCGGAACTGTTAAACAACAGTCGGTTATCGTCTGTATGCGATCACCTGGTGAACGGCGGCGATTTGGACGAATATCCCGAACGGCAGAGCTATGCGGAAGAAATCAAAAATTCCGAAAAAGCGCTGTATGCCCTTGCGGATAAATACGGCAGCGACTCATCGGAGCAGGATGAAATATCCGATATTATAGGCGCTTCGCTCAGTACGCTTCGCAGAACCTTTTTTGAAATGGGAATGATTTCCGGCATAAAATTCGCAGAGGATGTTCATAAGGGCGCGCAGGAGCTGAAAAGATAAACGGCTGAATGCGTATAAAAAGCCGCTATTTTCGGCTTTTCAGCGTTGCAATCTGCGTGCGGTATTCAGCGGGGGACAGATCCGTTATCTGCTTAAAGGAACGGTTGAACGAGCGTATTGTTCCGAAGCCGACCTCCTCGGAGATTTCGGCGATTTTTTTATCTGTTTCCCTGAGCAGCGCGCACGCCTCATTGATTCGCAAATTATTTATATACTCGTTGAAGTTTTGACCTAATTTGCGGTTAATGAGGTGGGAAACATAGTATTTGCTTAAGTGCAGTCTTTCCGCAACCGAATCGAGGGTTATTTGCTCGGTGAAATTGTGCGTGCAGAAATCCATAATGCCGTAGAACGCGGAATTCTTCTCGAAATTTGCGTTTTTCAGCACGAAATTGGGCAGCATAATACTCATTGCGATATTTATGCAGCCGATAAGCCGCATTTTTCCGTATTCGGATCTATCACAGTAAAGGGTATGGATTTTTCCGAACAGCTCGCACAGCTCATCGGTCTCGTCTGCTAAAATAACATTTTTGTCCGGAATGCTTTTGGAAATTTTATCCGAAAATCCGCAAAGTATTTCAGATGAAAAAATCAGCACCATATATTCGCCGCGCTCTATCGTTTCGTAATAATGAATCTGATTCGGAAAGGCGATAAAGGCGTCTCCGGGGTTTAAGAGATAGCCGTTTTTATCGGCATATGCCATTGATTGCCCGCTTATAGCATAAACAATTTCGATTTCCTTATGGAGATGCATTGTTTCACCCAGAATGGAGGAACAGTTGAATTCAATCAGATTGGTTTTATTTTCGTAAATAACATCCATTGATCGGACTCCCTTGCGGCACTCGTACAAGCGCCGCTGAATATAATGTCAGTAAAAGGGGGACTGACGGTGAAAACATTGAAGGACATTGATCCCGGTGCCGCTGCGGCAGTTAAGGAAATTACCGTGGGAGGAGACATGCGCAGGCGGCTGCTCGATATTGGGCTTACGCCGGGAACAAGGGTGGAATGTATAGGAAAAAGCCCCGGCGGAGATCCTAAAGCGTTTTTAATACGCGGCGCGGTGATTGCACTGCGCGAGGAGGATTGCGCCGGGATATTTGTTTCCGAGCTTTAGAAAAGCCCGGATATAATTCCGTTTTCGTCAATATCTATACGCTCCGCGGCAGGGTGCTTCGGCAGTCCCGGCATGGTCATGATATCGCCTGTGAGAACAACGATAAAGCCTGCACCCGCGGAAATCTTAACATTTTTAACGGTCACCGTGAAATCCTCGGGAGCGCCGAGAAGAGCGGGATCATCGGAAAAGCTGTACTGCGTTTTCGCAATGCAGACAGGAAAGCCGGCAAAGCCGTTTTCATTAAGGGCTGCAATCTGCTTTTGCGCGGCGGGAAGGATATTAATTCCTTTTCCGCCGTATATTTTTTTGACTACGGCTTCTATCTTTTCTTCAATAGTGCCGTCAAGCGAATAGCTGAAGGTGAAATCGCCCTTTTCCTCCTCGCAGAGTCTAACAACCTCGCGTGCCAATTCCTCGCCACCCTTTCCGCCGTCCGCCCAGACGGTGGAAAGCACGGTATTTACGCCGAGCTCCTTGCATTTCTTTATTATAAAATCAATTTCGCCGTCGGTATCGGTCGGGAAGCGGTTGATTGCCACAACGCATGGCAGCTTATAAACGCTTTTAATGTTGGAGACATGCCTTAAGAGATTGGGAATACCCCTTTCGAGCGCTGCAATATCTTCTGTATCAAGGCTCTTTTTATCAAGCCCGCCGTGCATTTTAAGCGCACGGACGGTGGCGACCATAACTACCGCAGCGGGGGTAAGACCCGCCGCTCTGCATTTTATATCCAAAAACTTTTCAGCACCGAGATCTGCGCCGAAGCCCGCTTCGGTTACCGCGTAATCGCCGAGCCGCATTGCAAGACGGGTTGCTGTCACGGAGTTGCAGCCGTGGGCAATGTTCGCAAACGGCCCGCCGTGCACCAGCGCGGGAGTACCCTCAAGCGTCTGCACGAGATTGGGCTTTAATGCGTCCTTTAAAAGCGCAGCCATCGCGCCCTCTGCCTTAAGCTCGGCGCAGGTGACGGGCTTGCCGTCAAAATTATAGCCTACTATTATGCGCGAAAGCCGTTCCTTCAGTTCGGTTATCGATTGTGAAAGGCAGAGAATCGCCATTATTTCGCTCGCAACCGTAATGTCAAAGCCGTCCTCACGCGGAACGCCGTTTGCAACGCCGCCGAGACCGTCCACAATATTACGCAGCTGTCTGTCGTTCATGTCAACGCAGCGCTTCCAGGTTATGCGGCGCACATCGATTCTGAGCTCATTGCCCTGCTTGATGTGGTTATCAAGCATTGCGGCAAGCAAATTGTTTGCCGCACCTATTGCATGAAAATCACCCGTGAAGTGTAAATTAATATCCTCCATCGGCACGACCTGGGCGTATCCGCCGCCCGCTGCGCCGCCCTTGATGCCGAAGACGGGGCCGAGAGACGGCTCACGGAGCGCTACCATAACTTTTTTTCCTATTCTTTTAAGACCGTCGGCAAGACCGATGGTGGTGGTGGTTTTGCCCTCGCCCGCGGGGGTGGGTGTGATGGCGGTAACGAGTATTAGCTTGCCATCCGGGCGTTTATTTTCCTTCATGATTGAAAGGTCAATCTTTGCTTTGTATCTGCCGTAAAGCTCAACATATTTTTCATCTATTCCGGCTGCCTCTGCAATTTCCGAAATAGGCTGCATTTTGCAGCGGTGAGCGATTTCTATATCTGATAAATAGGACATTTTCAACACCTCAGCGAATTAATTAATAAATAGGATAACGGGAGCAAAGCTCGGTGACCTCGCTTGTGATCATTTCCTTATTCGGCTCAAAATCGTTTGCGCAAAGGGCTATCCATCTTGCAATATCCTTCATTTCCGCTTCCTTAAAGCCGCGTGTGGTGACCGCAGGCGTACCGACTCTCAGTCCGCTTGTGACAAACGGGCTTTGCGGATCGTTCGGTACGGTGTTTTTGTTTGCGGTGATATGCACCTCGTCAAGCCTGTGCTCAAGCTCCTTACCGGTAATACCGTTTTTAATGAGCTTTAATAAAATAAGGTGATTATCCGTTCCGCCGGATACTATATCAAATCCCTCATCCTGAAGCGCAGAGCAGAGCGCCTTGGAATTTTTGAGTATCTGCTGCTGATATTCCCTGAATTCGGGTGTGAGAGCTTCGCCTAATGCCACCGCCTTTGCAGCAATTATGTGCATAAGCGGCCCGCCCTGTGTGCCGGGGAAAATAGCCTTATCTATTTGCGCGGCATATTTTTCCTTGCAGAGAATAAGTCCGCCGCGCGGCCCGCGGAGGGTTTTGTGGGTTGTGGTGGTCACAACATCGGCATACGGCACCGGCGATGGGTGAAGCCCTGCGGCTACAAGTCCCGCAATATGCGCCATATCCACCATTAAATACGCGCCGACCTCATCGGCAATTTCACGGCAGCGCTTAAAATCAATTATGCGTGAATATGCGCTTGCACCCGCAATTATCATTTTCGGCTTGCATTCAAGCGCTATGCGGCGCATTTCATCATAGTCAATCATTTCGGTTTCGGAGCTTACGCCGTAGGGAACAACATTAAAATATTTGCCCGAAATGTTGACCGGCGAGCCGTGGGATAAATGCCCGCCCTGCTGCAGATTCATGCCCATAACGGTGTCACCGGGATTTAAAAATGCGAAGAATACCGCAAGATTTGCGCTTGCTCCGCAGTGCGGCTGAACATTGGCATGCTCTGCGCCGAAAAGCTTTTTCGCACGCTCTCTCGCGATGTTTTCAACCACATCAACGCATTGACAGCCGCCGTAATACCGCTTGCCCGGGTAACCTTCCGCATATTTATTGGTTAGCACGCCGCCCGCAGCCAAAAGCACAGCCTTTGAAACGATGTTTTCGGAGGCTATAAGCTCAATATTGTGCTGCTGGCGCTCAAGCTCGGCATGGCAGGCGTCCGCCACCTCGGTATCATAATTTTTAAGCTCTTCAAAAAAATTCATATAATTTCCTCCTATACGTTTAAAACCGCATTTATGCTTTCGGTATTGTATTTTTTAAGTATCGGGTCAATAACGTCCCTTATAAATTCTTCAGTCTGCGAAACGCTTCTGCCGATGTATTTCCGCGGGTCAAGCTCCTTTATTATTTCTTCCTTTGTAAGCGGAATACGCTCGTCCGCAGCTATACGGTCTATAAGATCGTTAGCCCCGCCCTCAAGCTTTACCTTTGCGGCAGCCGCATGGGATAAAACACGGATTATTTCGTGCAGCTCCTGGCGGTCGCCGCCGCGCTTTACGGATTCCATCATAATATTTTCTGTTGCCATAAAGGGCAGCTTTTCCATCACTCGGCGGTTAATAACCTTTTCATAGACCACAAGGTCGGAGGTTACATTTATGTAGATATTGAGTATGGCATCCACTGCCAAAAACGCTTCGGCAACGGAAATGCGCTTGTTTGCGCTGTCGTCAAGCGTGCGCTCAAACCATTGCGTGCCTGCGGTCATTGCGGGGTTTACGGCGTCGATTATAACATATCTTGCAAGGGAGGAAATGCGTTCGCAGCGCATGGGATTGCGCTTATAAGGCATTGCGGACGAGCCTATCTGGCTTTTTCCGAACGGCTCCTCCATCTCCTCAAAGGATTGCAAAAGCCGCATATCGTTTGAAAATTTATATGCGCTCTGCGCAAAGCCCGACAGCACCGAAAGGAAATACGAATCGGTTTTTCTTGAATAGGTCTGACCCGAAACCGGTACGCAGGCGTCAAAGCCCAAATCTGCGGCTATCAGCGTTTCAAGCCTTTTAACCTTTTCCTCGTCCCCCGAGAAAAGCTCCATAAAGCTTGCCTGTGTGCCGGTTGTGCCCTTTGAGCCTAAAAGCTTTAAATTTTCAAGCTGGAATTCAAGGTTGCGAATATCCTGCGACAGCTCATACATCCAAAGCGTTGCGCGCTTACCCACGGTTGTAAGCTGCGCGGGCTGCAAATGAGTGTAGGCAAGGCAGGGGAGGGCCTTGTATTTCAGCGCAAATACAGAAAGATTTTTAAGCACCTGCGCCGCTTTTTTCATAATTATTTCGGAGGCACTCCGGAGTATAATTACGTCGGTATTATCGCCGACATAGCAGCTTGTTGCGCCCAAATGAATTATGGGTTCTGCCTTCGGACACTGCACGCCGAATGCGTAAACATGCGACATGACATCATGCCGAACCTCTTTTTCGCGCGCCTCGGCGACATCGTAATTAATATTGTCCTTATTGGCTTCCATTTCGGCTATCTGCTCGTCGGTAATGTTAAGCCCTAACTCCTTTTCCGACTTGGCGAGAGCAATCCACAGTCTGCGCCAGGTGCGGAATTTAAAGTTTTCCGAAAAAATATGCTGCATTTCGTCGGAAGCATAGCGGGTTGAAAGCGGTGAAATGTAAAAATCTTTGTTATCAGGCATAAGCGGCTCCTTTTCAACTATATATAGTACATGAGGATTATACCATACCCATTATATTTTGTCAATTGCCGCAAGGCATATTTTGGCTTGAATAAGGCGTATTAATGTGCTATAATTCTTTTGCAATTCTCAAAGCAGGTGACTTTTAATGAATAATGAAAATGAAAAAATAATAAAGCTTTTAAGCGGTATCAACGCCGCTCAAAACGAGATGATTTCCGCGGTTTCGCACCGCACAGGGCACAACGCCGAGGAAACCGCAGTGCTGCTGCGAATTTTTGATTTGGGCAGCATTGCAAAAATCCCGGCGGACGAAATACCCGAAAGACTAAAAGCCGAGAACATGGTCGAGATAAAAGCCGACGGCTCTGCCGTGCTTACCGGCAAGGGTGCAATCGCCGCAAAGGCAATGAGCATAAGCCGTGAAAAATTTTCCTCGCAGCTGCTTCGCGATATTACGCCCGAAGAGCGCTTTGTACTTATAAATGTGCTTGAAAAGATGCTGAAAAACACTTAATTAATGCCTGCTGAACAATTCAAAAGTACCTCAGCCTAGCATGTTGGTGTAAACT